>OLRK01000448.1_pt1 | contig 48361 bp, 42 predicted proteins | sample 1672911 | NCBI WGS metagenome assembly OLRK01 (sample SAMEA3136736, study PRJEB25190) | human gut metagenome | biome: human gut; feature: human-associated habitat; material: faeces | place: Austria | collected 2013
TGGACATGGGGGAGCCCATGAAGATCCTGGACCTGGCGAAGAACCTGATCCGGCTTTCCGGATACACGCCGGACGTGGATATCCCCATCGTGTTCACGGGCCTGCGGCCCGGGGAGAAGTTATATGAGGAGCTTCTCATGAACGAGGAAGGGATGCAGGATACGCCCAATAAGTTAATTCATATCGGAAAGCCCATCGAGTTTGATATGGAACGGTTTGAGGGGCAGCTGGAGGAGCTGGATCCCATCGCAAACCAAGATGGAGACCGGATCCGGGAAGCAGTCATGAAGATCGTGATAACCTACCATCCCAAAAATATATAGGTCTTTATGCGGTTCGCAATAGAGTACTGCCAGTCTGAATGGCTGGCAGTGCTTTTTATGGGGTTCAGACACTTGCAGGGCAGAAATAGGAGGACTTTTATGAAAAAACTTCTGATCCTTGGAGCCGGAGGGCATGGCCAGGTCGTTGCAGAAACAGCGGCTGCCTGTGGATATGGACAGATTGCCTTTTTAGATGATAATGATCCGAATGTATCCGGAACAATTTCAGAGCTTGATAAGTTCCATGACTGCTATGAGGAGTGTTTTGTAGGGATCGGAAATAACCGCCTTCGGCTGGAACTGCTCCAGAAAGCAGAAGCGTCTGGTTTTAAGCTCCCGATACTGATCCATCCAACCGCTTATGTGAGTGGTTCGGCCCGGATACAGAAGGGAACGATCATTGAACCTATGGCGGTGGTAAACTCCCACGCCATGGTCGGAGCTGGTTCAATCATTTCAGTGGGAGCCATTGTGGATCACGATGCCTTACTGGAAAGTGCCGTACATATCAATGCAGGGGCGGTTGTAAAAGCGGGGGGAATGGTCGGTACCTTTGAAAAACTGGAGGCCGGAGAAGTACGGCTGGGATATCCAGTCCATACCGCTGGAACCTATACGCTTCAGCCGGAACAAAAACAGACCAAATCTTAAGTGGAGATCTAGATATGTCATCTGATAAGAAAAATATTAAAAAAATATTAGCTGTGTCCGCAGGAGCTGTCGGCACTGCTTTTGTCTGTACAAGGCTTCTTGCCCAGAAGAAAAAAGGCGATTCCATTTATGAAAAGGATGCCAGACAGAAAAATCCGATGGAAGGAAAGCGTGTCATTTTTGTCATGGATGAGAACGATGCTGAAAATGCGGATGGTATAAGAGGCCATCTGGAAGCGGTCGGGGACGCCTGCTATGTTCCCGGGATTTATGACCGGTATATCAAAAGAGGGCTTGATATCATCCTATCCTTTGGCGGTCTGGTACTCCTGGCCCCGGTCTATGCTGGAATCGCAGCGGCCATAAAGATCGATGATCCTGGCCCGGTATTCTTTACCCAGAAGCGTCTTGGACAAAACAAACAGTATTTCAAGCTTCATAAGTTCCGGAGCATGAAAATGGCAACTCCCCATGACGTTCCTACCCATATGCTGGAAAATCCGGACCAGTACATAACAAGGGTGGGCAGATTCCTGCGCGCCCACAGTCTGGACGAGCTGCCGCAGATCTGGGATATCTTTATCGGAAACATGTCTGTGATCGGACCAAGGCCTGGTCTGTGGAACCAGGATGTGCTGACGGCCGAACGGGATAAATACGGGGCCAATGATGTAAAGCCGGGACTGACCGGATGGGCACAGATCAATGGGCGGGATGAAATCGAGATCCCGGAAAAGGCCCGTCTGGATGGGGAATATGTCCGCAAGGAAAGCTTTCTGTTCGACCTAAGGTGCTTCTTCGGGACCATATCCAAGGTGGCACGGGACGATTCTGTCGTGGAAGGCGGAACAGGAAACATGGCCAAAACGGGACGTCATTATACAGACGGGAAAACGGATCAGGAACTGACCGGGACCATCGGTTTTGGAGGCCCTGTGGAACTGGATCATTCAAAATCCAGGAAGGTGCTTGTCACAGGAGCCGGTTCTTATATCGGGGATTCTTTTGCTGAATATGCAAAGGAGCACTATGGGAGCAGCCTTGAGATCCATATCGCCGATACCCTGGATGGTCATTGGAGGGATATGGATTTTTCTGAATACGATATCATATACCATGTAGCCGGTATTGCACATGCAGATGTGGGACACGTTTCAGAAGAGATCAAAGAAAAGTATTATGCTGTAAATACAGATCTGGCAGTAGAGGTATGCCGGAAGGCAAAAGCTGAGGGCGTGCAGACGTTTATTTTTATGTCATCCATGATCATTTATGGAGATTCCGCTCCTTACGGAAAGGAAAAGATGATTGATGCGCATACGGTCCCATCTCCCTCTAATTTTTATGGAGATTCCAAGCTCCAGGCCGATGTAGCGGTAAGGGAAATGGCTGACGACTGCTTTAAGGTGATCGTTATCCGTCCCCCGATGATCTATGGAAAAGGAAGCCGCGGCAACTATCCTCTTCTGGCCAGGATGGCCGGAAAGCTTCCAGTTTTCCCAATCGTTGATAACCAGCGTTCCATGCTGCATATTGATAACCTGTGCGAATTCCTGTGCCAGGTCATGCTGGTAAAAGAACAAAAAACTCCGGCAATAGTACTTATCCCGCAAAACCAAGAATGGGCCAATACATCCCAGATGGTAAAAGAGATCGCAAAAGTCCGCGGACATAGGATATGGATGACCCGTGCCTTAAAGCCGGCAGTCTGGCTGGGAAGCAAGATTCCGGGAAAAATCCATGGACTTGTAAATAAAGCCTTTGGGAACAACTGCTATGCCCATGCACTTTCACGCTGCCCTGGAATCGCTTACCAGGAAGTGGATCTGCATGAATCCATATCCCGTACAGAGGGAAACAACAGAGAGTCTTCCACAAAGGAGGATCATTCATGTGGGAAGCATATTTTAGTAATCTCCCAATATTTTTATCCAGAAACCTTTCGTATCAACGATATGTGCCAGGAGTGGGTAAAACGTGGATATAAGGTAACTGTTGTGACAGGGATTCCCAATTATCCTGTGGGGAAATTCTTTGAAGGATATGGATATACAAAAAAGCGCCGGGAAACATGGAATGGAATTGATATTATCCGTATTCCATTGATCCCGAGAGGGAACAATGGAATCGGCATGGCCGCAAACTATTTATCCTTTGTGGTATTCGGATTTTTTATGAATATTTTTTCAAAAATCCGTGCGGACTTTGTATTTACCTTTGAAGTGTCGCCAATGACGCAGGCGCTGATTGGATGCTGGTATGCAAAAAAACACCAGATTCCACACCATTTGTATGTTCAGGATCTATGGCCCGAAAATGTCATTACAGTGACAGGTATTTCATCTCCGGGAATCATTACACCCATAAATAAAATGGTAGACTATATTTACAAAAATTCAGATCATATTTTTGCTACATCTCCCAGTTTTGTGGAGGCAATATGCAATCGGAAAGTACCTGTCAGCCATGAAAAAGTTCATTATTGGCCACAGTATGCAGAGGACTTCTATAAACCAGTGGAAAAATACAAAATGACAGATGCATTTACGATCATTTTCACTGGGAACATCGGATACGCACAGGGGCTGGATATACTGCCCAAAGCAGCAGAATTACTGAAAGGAGAAAATGTCTGCTTTCTTATGGTAGGGGACGGCAGGTATCGGTCCGAGCTGGAAAAGAAAATTGTAGAGCGAAATGTTTTGGAAATGTTCCGTTTTACAGGCAGAGTACAGCCAGAAGAGGTTCCATCCTACCTGGCACAGGCAGATATGGCCTTTGTATCATTTAAAGATGATCCGCTGTTTGAAAAAACCATACCAGCGAAGCTCCAATCCTATATGGCTTGCGGAATGCCGGTGCTGGCGGTGGCAAATGGAGAGACAAAACGCATCATAGAAGAGGCAGAATGCGGTATATGTACACCATTGGGGGATCCAGAAAAACTGGCAGAGAAAATTCGGCTATTGTCACAAGTGGATATTGCTTGGATGAGTGAAAAGGCATTGCAGTATTCTGATCAATGTTTTTCTAAGAAGACGCTGATGGATTTCATAGAGCAATTTTTTGTATGAATTTAACATGATAATGTCAGATGTCAAGTTCATATGAAAGCTAATTTTATGTGCTGTGTTTATTGAAAAGAGGACAAAATTCAAATGGAAAAGAGAGAATATCAGATTTGCCAGTGTTGTGTTATGGATACTTCTGATGAATATATTGAGTTTGATGATAAGGGAATCTGCAGCCGATGTAATGAATATAAGCAGCGTATTCTTCCCGAATGGAATCATGGAAATGGACACGAGAAGGAACTGCAAGGTTTAATTTCATCGATTAAAAAAAGTGGTGAAGGAAAAAAATACGATTGTATTCTCGGGCTAAGTGGTGGATTGGATAGCTCCTATATGCTTCATCTGGCGGTGAAAGAATGGGGACTTCGCCCGTTTGTATTTCACATAGATGCTGGATGGAATCTGCCAGTGGCTGAAAAAAATATTAGGCAGCTGACAGAAAAACTTGGAGTTGAACTTCATATAGAAAAAATGGACTGGGAAGAAATGCGAGAAATGCAGCTGGCATGGTTCCGTACTGGCCTGGAGGGATTGGATGTTCCCCAGGATCATGCTTTTATTGCATTGATCGATAAGTATTCTGAAGAACTAGGAGTTAAATATATACTTAACGGATACAACATTGCTACGGAAATTGTAGCAGATCCGACCTCCTGGGTAAAAGGCGGCGGGCCTACCGGAGATGGGACGTATGTGAAGGATGTGATTCGTAAGTATTGTAGGACTCCGATCAGGCATTATACATTCACCAATGGTTTCAAGCATAAGTTTTGGATTCCCTACGTAAAGGGTGTAAAAACCATAAAGCCTTTAAATTTAGTTCCGGTTACACGAAAGCAGATGATGGAAGTTCTTTCTCAAGAGTACGGATATGAGCCCTATCGGCAAAAACATTTTGAAGATCTGCTTACTAAATTTTTGGAGGGCTGGTGGAGTCCTACCCGTTTTGGACATGATATGCGCCGCCCCCAGCTGTCAAGCCTTGTTGTAACAGGTCAGATAACAAGAGAAGAGGCATTGAAAATCTTGGAGCAGCCACCTTTGACAGAGGAAGAAGGAATGGAGTTATTCCAGGAGGTGGCAAGGCGTCTGGAAATCAGCGAAGAAGAGCTTTGGAAGCTGCATCAGTTGCCAGAGTGTACAGAGAAATTCAGAAGTCAGGAGAAGATATACACTCTGGGAATTCGTCTGTATGAGATGCTGGGGATTGAGAAAAGGATTCGGCGGTAAGAGCTTTTGTGTTTTTTAGTTAGTGGTTGAATATGAAAAGGAATGTATATGAATATAAAAGAAAATTATTTACTGCTTCCCAAAATTAAAGATCAGACAATGTTAGCAAAATATTATTCTTTAGCAGATGTGTTTGTGATATGCAGTAAACGTGAAAATTTTCCAACTACCTGCGTAGAAGCACAATGTTGTGGTGTACCCGTAGTTGGATTTGATACTGGCGGGACGAAAGAAACTTCAATTAGAAGTGAGCGTGATTTTGTAGAGTATGGGAAAATTGCTCAACTGAAGGTCGTAATTTTAGACGTACTTGGCCAGAAACGAACGGAAATTGCTTTAGAAGCAAAAAAAGAATATTCCAACGAGATTATGGCCAAGCGTTACATGGAATTATATGATCAAGATGGTAAGAAAAATCGTGTTTTATTGATTGATGTAAATTGTAAGCATTCGTCAACTGGAAAAATTGTGTATGAGTTATTTGATAGAATCAGACGGGATGGACGTAGTGCTGCTGTTTGCTATGGGCGAGGTGAGAGAATCAAAGAACAGGGTATTTATAAATTTGGTATAGATTGGGAAACTAATGTACATGCTCTTCTTACTCGAATCACAGGACTAAACGGTTGTTTTTCAGCATTTTCGACCCGTAGACTTATTCGTTATATTGAAGAGTATCAGCCAGATATGATTCATATTCATGAGTTGCATGCGTATTTTGTTAATTTAAAGCCATTGCTTCGTTATATCAAGAAAAAGAGAATTCCCGTAGTGTGGACATTTCATTGTGAATATATGTATACAGGAAAATGTGGTCATGCATACGAGTGTCTAGGCTTCCAAAAATCATGTGGAAACTGTCCGTCTGTACATGATTATCCAAAGAGCTTGTTTTTGGATCAAACGAAAAGGATGCTACATTGGAAAAAAGAATTGCTCTCGGATATGGATTTACATATCGTGACTCCGAGTAAATGGTTAGCTAATCGGGTTCAGATGTCATTTTTGAAAGATAAACAGATTTCAGTTATTCATAATGGGATTGATACAAGCGTATTTCACCCGGTTGATGCATGCGATTTACGAGAGCAATTAAATATTCCAAAAGATTACAAAGTGGTATTAGCCATTGCCCCGGATATTATGAGTGAACAAAAAGGTGGTAAGTGGGTTTTACAATTAGCGGAGTTGATGAAAGATGAAAAGGTGATGTTTGTGTTGGTAGGGGCCTAGCATTCTTTTAACAGGGAATTATGTTGGCTTATGAGGAAAGGAATTTGCTATAACGTGAAAATTATATATATGGGTTATCATTATAGAAAAGAAGACGAAAAATATTTGCTTGAAATGTGCAAAGGTGTTATTTCAGCCGCCCACTATAAATTTCAAAATGCAATGATATCGGGACTACGGAAATATACTGTTAAAATGCAATTGATTACTTCACTTCCAGTTGGTAGTTTTCCTGTTTTTTCAAGTAAACTTTTTATAAAGTCAAAATTACATGGAAATGATTACTTTGAAATTGGATTTATCAATCTTCCAATAGTAAAGAATTGGAGTAGATTTTTACGCTCATATATACAATTGCGTAATTTATTAAAAACGAATGATTCATCTGAAAAGACTACTGTAATAATATATGATTTATCAATCCCTTTTTTGTGGTCTGTTTATAAAGCTAGGAAACAGGGGTTTACTTTTAATGTAGTTTTAGTAGTCCCAGATTTGCCAGGAAAGTTGGGGATAGAATATACAGGTCAAAAGAAACTAGTTTCTTTTATTAAAAAAAAGCAAGAAAAAAATTTAAATCTATATATTCAAAATGTGGATGGTTTTATTCTATTGACTGAAGCGATGAAAGATGCTTTATCTATACAGAATAAAGCATATATGATTATGGAAGGTATGACAACCATTGAAAAGGATACGTATGTTATCCAATTTCATAAAAAGAAAATTTTACTATATGCAGGTGAATTGAGTAATAATGTGAATTTGCAAGATCTCATTGAAACTATCATAAATCGTTCAAAGTTAGAAATTGAATTGTGGATATGTGGAAAAGGTGATTTAGAAGAGTATATAAAAACAAAAGCCGCAAAAGATTCAAGAATAAAGTATTTTGGCTATCTTTCTATGGATAAAATGAGAGAATTAGAAGCACAGGTAGATATTTACATTAATCCAAGGAGAAGCGTACACGAATATACAAAATATTCGTTTCCGTCTAAAAATTTAGAATATTTAAAAACAGGAAAACCAGTGATTGCATATAAATTAGCTGGTATTCCGAATGAATATGATTCATATTTATTTTACCCGAAAGATGAAAGCAATATTGCTTTAGGTGAGAAAATTCAAGAGGTATGTTCTTTGAGCTGTGAAGAACTGCAAAGAATAAAGTGTGAGCAAATAGAATTTGTGACTAGATATAAATCTAAAGAAGCACAATGTAGTAGAATATTTGATTTTTTAGAAGGAATATAATGATGAATAAAAAAGCAAATTTAAATAAAGCTTTAAATATATTCTTAATGATAATATTAATTTTTTCAACAGATTGTTTTGTTACATTTGCAAATGTAAATGAGCTGTATAAAAATATTTTTAGGGTTTTAATACTTTTATCGTGTGTGATGCTTGTCGTACCATATTTGAAGTATTTTAGATATAATCAAACAAGTTTTTTGGTTTGGTCAATACTTGTTTGGATTATCATTATAAATGCTATAGTGCGTAGAGATTTTGGAACCGGAAATTTAATAAAAATATTATTACTTTCTTTTGGCACTCTTTATAGCTGCATAATTTCGATAGAGAACTTTAAATATTATTATGTCAAATTAATGAGTATTATTTCGGGGTACTCACTTATTACTTATGTGATGAGGAATATATTTAAAAATATTGGATGGATACCAAGCGTAAGTAATGGTAGTACAGTAATGCAGAATTTAGTATTGTCTAATCTTGATATGACAAATTCGGGTCTGATCCGAAATTGGGGACCATTTTGGGAACCGGGTGTGTTCCAGATATATATATTATTAGCATTAATTATAGTTATGTCTGAATACAAAGAAAAGCATTTTTTAAAAATACTATTCATCGTAACGACATTATCGACTTTTTCAACAACAGGTTATATTATTTTGGCAATAATTTTGATAGGCTTTTTGTTTGAATCCAATAAGAAAGGTTATCGAGAAGTTACTTTTAAAAATGAAAAAATTATAATTTTAATACTTTTTTTTGTCGGAGTAACAATTATTATATTAGATAGTCGAATCCTTACTATAATATTTGATAAATTTAGAAGTAATTCATCTTCTTTTGTTTCCGCAAGTAGTAGAAGTGATTCTATATGGGGAAATTTAGCGGTATCAATAAGGTATCCGTTTATTGGTGCAGGATACAAAAGAATGGATGAATTATTTTGGACGTTTTTGAAGAGTATAGAAAGTCAGGCTGTTTCAAATACCAATGGTTTACTTATGAATTTTTCTGTATATGGCTGGCTATTTGGTGGACTATGGACTTGGTTAATGTATAGATTCATATGTAATTTTCATATAACTGTTCGGATGAGATGTTTAGTGTTTCTTAGTATAGTGTTGATGATGTTTAGCGAACCACTATTTCATTCATTACTATTTAATGTAATATTATTTTATGGAATTAAGTCAAAGGATATATATACGAGAGGGAATTGTAATGAGAATAGTTGAAATCAACATGACAAATTTCGGCAGTACGGGGAAAATTATGCTTCAAATTGCCGAGATGGTTAATAGTAACCACGGATCAGCAATTTGCTGTGTACCTAGTAGCAGGGTCAATAAAAAAAATAAACAAGAGAATCAAGTATTTATAGGAACAATTTTGACAAGGCAAATTCATAGGTATCTAGCAAGATATACAGGTTTTCAAGATTGTTTTTCTATCATTGCAACCATTCGTTTCTTAAAGCATATTACTAAATATAAACCAGACCTGATACATCTTCATAATATACATGGGAATTATATTAATTTACCGATGCTTTTTCATTATATAAAAAAATATAATATCCCTGTTATATGGACGCTGCATGATTGTTGGTCTTTTACTGGGCAATGTCCGTACTTCACCATGGTTAAATGTTCTAAATGGCAAACTGGTTGTTATGAATGTCCACAAACCAATATATATCCATCTAGTTATGTTGATAGAACCCGAACTATGTGGAAATTAAAGAAAAAATGGTTTGAGGGAGTTGAAAATTTAATAATAGTTACCCCTTCACACTGGTTAGCAAATTTAGTGAAAAAATCATATTTGAAAAATTACGATGTAAGGGTAATTCATAATGGAATAGATTTGAAAGTATTCCACCCAACTTTTAGTGATTTCAGAGAAAAATATAACATTGGTATGTTAAAAAAGATTGTTCTTGGTGTTGCATTTGATTGGGGAGAACGGAAGGGGCTGGATATTTTTATTAAATTGTCTCAAGAATTAGACGAAGAGAAATATCAAATTGTATTGATTGGAACAGATGAAATCATCGATAAAGGGCTACCTAGGAATATAATATCTATCCATAGAACACATAATCAAACGCAGCTGGCAGAAATTTATACAGTAGCGGACATTTTTGTAAATCCTACGCGAGAAGAGAATTATCCTACTGTTAATATGGAGGCTATTGCTTGTGGGACACCAGTTATCACCTTTAATACAGGAGGAAGTCCAGAAAGTGTAGAAGAAAATACGGGACTGGTTATTCCTTGTGATGATTTTGAACTATTAAAATTATCTATAAAGAAGATATGCGAATTAGAAATTTTTTCTGAAAGAGATTGCGTAGAAAGTGCGGTGAAATTTGATAAAAATAAAAAATATGAAGCGTATATAAAATTGTATGAGAGTTTGATAGAAGATGATGGTTAGTAGTATTTGTTTATATTCTGTTTTTTAGCGATTCAAATATAATATAAAAGAGCTTGTTCTCTTTTTTTATGATTCAGTTGTAACACATGTATTGTAAATCTAGAGTACATGGGATTGTATGAGACAATGGGTGATTGACGATCTAAAAGTTCCAAATGGGTGAATAATTATGAAAAGTAATTTTTTATATCAATTTGCAAAAGTGCATACGAGTAGATATTTTAAGCAACTCTATTTTCAAATTCAAACGGTAATTGACGTATATGGAAAACTTGCTATCAGAATTGTTTTGTTGGGGTACCACAAATTAAGATATGGGCGATATCCGACAATGATTCAACTACCTATTACATATAAATGTAACTTTGATTGTGTAATGTGTGGAATGCAGAAATTGAGTAATCGTTCTGGTTTTTCGCCGATAGAGTTAAAGGATATATTGTCGGATCGTTTATATAAAAAGGTTACTGTAGTTGGTGTAAATGGAGGAGAGCCATTTTTATTAAATAATTTAGAGAAATATATTGAAGTACTTACAGAGACATTGCCTAGTCTGAAGAATATATATATTATATCAAATGGATATTTCACTGATAGAATTATCGATAAAATGCCTTTGATTTATAAACTTTGTAGGCAAAAAAAGGTACATTTGCAACTGTCTATATCTGTTGATGGTGTAGGTGAGATGCAAGATATGATGCGTGGAAAAAAAAGTGCGTTTGAGAAAGTCAGCATAACTTGCCAAGAACTTACAAAAAATAAAGCGAAATATTGTGATTCATTTGCACTGGCGAGTACGATAGCGAAAGTAAATGCCTATCATTTAGTTGAATTAGATGCGTGGGCGAAGGAAAATAAGTATCCTATTGTATATAATGTAGCAGCTATTCATAAACGGGTTTGTAATGGGGATAAAATTCAAGACTTTTCTCTGTTTACAGATCCGCATGCACGAATGATGGCGGCTGAATTTTTGTATTCTAAATATTTAGAGACGAAAAGCGAACAGTATTTTGGCTTATATTATTATGTGAAGTACGGAGTGCGGATTTCCTCCTGCTATCATCAGAAAAGTGTAGTAACTCTTACGCCCAATGGAGCGCTTTCTTATTGCGCAACTCATTCGAATGAACTAGGAAATGCATTAGCGAATAGTTCATATAATATTTTTTTTGATAAGGAAAATTTAGTTTATAGAAAAAAATTGCATAAGGAAAAATGTAAAGAATGTTCCCAATATGGAAGTAACTTAAGGATAAAAGAATATTTATTATTATATGCAAAAGACAGAATGAGAGAAGTCAGAATTTTTCGGTGATTCATTAATTTGATGCTGAAGTTAGGAGGTATAGATATTATATATGAATATATGTGTTATTGGCTGGTATGGTTCTGAAACATTGGGAGATAGAGCTATATTAGACGGGATAATATATGTGTTTTCGGGAATAAGTCGTATATTGAATATATCTATAGGAGCATTGTATCCGGTTCTCACAGAGCGGACATTATATGAAGATGGAGATTTTTATGCAAGACATTGCGACGAATTAAATATGCACTGTTTTAATGTAAAAGAACCTTCTGAATTGCAAGATCATATTTGTCAGGCTGATATTGTGATAATGGGTGGTGGACCATTGATGGATTTAGATGAGTTATATATTATTCAGCATGCATTTAAAAGTGCTAAAAAGGAAGGAATTCCTACTGCTTTAGTTGGGTGTGGTTATGGGCCGCTGATACGTAAAGAATATATCAAATGTGTCCATAATATTATGAAGCATTCGGATCTCGTTATAATGCGTAGTGAGATTTGTAAAATGAATATGGAAAAACTAAGGGGAAAAAAAGTTTTTGCATTAATGGACCCAGCAGAATTATCCGTAATAGAGTATGCAGAGCGATTGAGTAAAATGACGTTAGCTCCTAATAAGAAGGGCTGGGTTATGAATATACGGGATTTAGGATATGTATATGGGAAACAATATGAGAATAATTGTATTGAGATGTTGTGCGTTAAAAAGGTACTTGAGCAGATAGGCGAACTCGTACTTATGCCAATGCATACATTCTCTGTAGGTGGTGATGACAGATTCATTCAGAGCAAGTTAGCAAGACAATTTGAATGGGAGAAAATTTCTGCAATTCAGAAACCATTGAGCTTAAAAGAGGCATATGAGTTAGTATATAATTCTGAAGGTTGCATAGGAATGAGATACCATTCTATAGTTTTTCAGACTTACCTTAACGGAAATAATTATGCAATTGATTATACCGACTCAAAATCAGGTAAGATTAAAGCCTTTTTTGATAGAATAGATCAAGAAAAATTTTATACTCAAAGGTATTATAGTATTTTTGAATCTGAAAATACCTTTTTTAATATAGAAGATACTAAAAAAAGATTTATATATGATTTAGATATAGCGAAGCAGAGTTTATATCAATATAGGAAATTTATTTCAAACATTTTAAGAGGAAAAAATTAGAATGATAAATACCAATAAAAAGGATTATATTTGGAGTTATTTGGCATATTTTTTAAAGTTCGGAATAAATTTTTTTATATTCCCTGTTGTGTTGCGACTTCTATCTCCATATGAGTATGGACTGTGGGTTACATTTTCTAGTTTGGGAACCATTGTGAATTTATTTGATTTTGGTTTTTCAAGTACTATTCTAAGAAATATATCCTATGTATGGAGTGGAGCTCAATCATTACAAAAAAATGGACATGAGAATATAAAAGTAGAGAAGCAGAAAAATGAAAGATTATTTGTAATTACGTTACAGACTTGTAGGAAAATATACCTATATAGCTCTTTATTGGCGGCTTTTATAGCTTTGTTTATTATTACGGGATACATATTGTATATTATAAGAGATATGTTTCGCGTAGAATATGTAATAGCATGGTTATTGTATGCAATAAATATTTGTTTGAATTTGTATTTTGCATATTGGCCAGTAGCCTTGCGGGCAGTTGGGGCAATAGAAGAAGCCCAGAAAGCTACGATTTTAGGTTTTCTCCTTCAATTAATTATATCATATGTGGGGTTGTTACATGGCGGAGGACTAGTTGCGCTTTCTATAGCCGGATGTTTGTGTGGAACTAGTATACGAATAGCATCGATATATTATTTTAAACGATATGAAAATATAGGGGAAATTTTAGTAAAATTTAAAAATGAAATTAAAAAAAGTGAAATTTCTCATACGATGAAAATTTTATGGTTCAATGCTAAAAAGGCAGGTATTTCATCAATTGCGACTATTGTGATGGCACAATCAACCACCTTAATTTGCTCTGCGTATTATGGTGTTGAGATTACGGGAATGTATGGGTTATGTTATCAGTTGCTAACGATGCTAGTGAGTGTTTCTCAGATATATTATCAGACAACAATGCCCAAATTAACACAATTAAGAATAGAGGGAAATCTAAAAGAAAGTCAAAAAAAGTTTTCTATGTCCGTTTTGATTGGATGGTTTCTTTTTTTTATAGGTGTGGGGGCGATTATATTATGTGGAAACCCGATATTTAAATTTATGGGATCGCAGGTGGAATTGAATTTACAGTTGTTTATTATAATTGCTCTGTATTCTTTTGGTGAGATGAATTATTCTATGCATGCAAGTTATATATCGTTGGATAATCAGTTACCATTTGTAAAATCAGTAATTTATACTGCGATTGTAGTTGTTATAGTTTCATTAGTTATGGCAAAATATTCGATTGATTTTTGGGTTCTATTATTAATGCGTTGTATATGTGAGATGTTCTATATGTTTTGGAAATGGCCGTTTGAGGCGCATAAGTTACTACAAATTAATATGTTGCAAATACTACATATAGGTTATCAAGAAATAAGGCGAGTTATAAAAATGGGCTAATAAACCCGTGATAACAGACTTTTTATATAAAAGCTTGAAAATAGTTCTAACAAAGTTAAGGAATAGATTGACAGAATCGCAGTATCTGGAAAAAGATAAAATCAGAAAAAAGGCTAGCGATACATGTATTATCAAGGTTTTGTGGGGCTACTAGAATATATTTTCTTCAAGTCAACCACAATCCTCCCTATATTCATGCTATTTATAATAATGGGGTTGCTGCAATTAATTTTACGACTAGAGAGGTGCTGGAAGGGACTCTTCCTCCTAAGACACTTGCGATGATGCAAGAATTGCTTGGGCTTTACAAGGATGAGTTGCAGGAAATCTGAAATACGCAGGAATTTAGAAAACTTCCGCTACTAGAATGAGGGAGTAATATATAATGCATCTCCGATAATATTCTTATCCATTTTTCCGACAGGAGGAACTATGCTTGCCAGTGTATATGCTATGTATAATAATGTATTCATTATGATAAAAAGTATACTCCATGGTGCGATCGATGCAGCACGTTTGAGCTTTGGTCAAATGCTTACAGAACGGAAATCGGGGCGGAAACGTGGAATGTGTTTAGGCAGTACGAGTATATCGCTGTATGCGCTATATTTATTTTTCTTACTACTACCTGTACGTTAATTTTTCCTTTTATAAATATCTATACGACAGAAATTGATGATATAACTTATACGGATCCCGTAATTGCTATTCTGATGGTGATTATAACATCTGTAGAAATGTTGCATATCCCTAGCGGCCATTTAATCAATATGTCCGGGGAATTTAAGATAAGTAAAAATATTCAGATAATAGCTTGTACTGTATTGATCATAGCTATGGCAATTGGAGGAAACTTATGGGGGATATATGGAATGTTTTATTTTACCATAAATACTATAATTGCAATTTTTATTAGCTGGATGTGTTATAGAAATCTTTTTATGGCGATCTTCAGGAGAATAAATGTACTATACAAAGGATTAATAAAGCGTTAGCATTTATGGGCAAATAGCAACTTGACAAAATCACTGTATCGTGATATTCTCGATGTAGAAAGGAGGATATGTGATGCCAGTATTATCAAGATTTTATGGGATCATTATTCGTATGTATTTTCTTCAAAGCGAACATAATCCGCCTCATATCCACGCTATCTATAATGATGATGTCGCTGCAATTGACTTTATGACCGGAGATGTCTTAGAAGGACATCTTCCACCCAAGGCCCTCGCAATGGTGCGGGAGTGGGTTGGAATCAACAAAGAGTCTTTGCAGGAGATTTGGGAAACACAAGAGTTTCGGAATCTTCCGCCATTAGAATAGGGGGGACTTTATATGTTTCATAAAATAAAAAATGTTACTCCCATTTCTGATTTTAGACTCAGTGTACAGTTCTGCGAAGGAGTCACAAAAATATATGATATCCAACCGTTATTTGACAAGCTTCCTGTATTCAGGCACTTACGGGATTCTATGACGGAATTCACTTGCGTTACTGTTGATACCGGAGGGTATGGAGTTATCTGGGGAGATGACCTTGATCTGTCGTGTGACGAATTATGGGAAAATGGAACTGAGGTAAAAACGCCATTCGATGGCCTTATGGCATTTAGTGATGCAACGGAACTATGGAAGCTAAATGAAAGTACTCTGCGCAAAGCGGTTTCCTATGGAAAACTTGTTAATGGAATCGATGTTTGTAAATTTGGAAAACAGTGGGTTGTTTCTGTGGATGCCATGAAACGGGAATACGGAGATATTGCACGCTAAATTCCTAAAGATATTCAAACTCAATTATTTAGAAGAAAAATAAGCCTGCTCACTCAGGCTTATTTTTTATACGCAAAATTCCAAAACTGAAGGAGAATCAACATGTCACCATTCACCAACAAAACCCTAATGATCACCGGCGGTACAGGCTCATTCGGCAATGCAGTCCTGAACCGCTTTTTAAATACCGACATCGGCGAGATCCGCATCTTCTCCCGCGATGAGAAGAAGCAGGACGACATGCGGCATGAGTTCCAGGCAAAAATGCCGGAAGCTGCCGAGAAGATCAGCTTTTACATAGGCGACGTCCGGGATCTCCAGTCGGTGAAGAATGCCATGCACGGCGTGGATTATATCTTCCACGCAGCCGCGTTAAAGCAGGTTCCATCCTGCGAGTTTTTCCCCATCGAGGCGGTAAAGACCAATGTTCTGGGAACGGAAAACGTCCTGACTGCGGCCATCGACGAGGGTGTGGAGTCAGTGATCTGCCTTTCCACCGATAAGGCCGCTTACCCGGTCAATGCCATGGGGACAAGCAAGGCCATGATGGAGAAGGTGATCGTTGGAAAGAGCCGCACCACAACGAAAACGAAGATCTGCTGTACCCGGTACGGAAATGTGATGTGTTCCCGCGGCTCTGTGATCCCGCTGTGGATCGACCAGATCCGGGAAGGCAATCCAATTACGATTACAGACGGGACCATGACCCGCTTTATCATGTCGCTGGACGAGGCCGTGGACCTGGTCCTTTTTGCTTTTGAGCATGGGACCTCCGGGGATATCCTGGTCCAGAAGGCGCCGGCCTGTACGATCCAGACCCAGGCAGAGGCGGTCTGTGAGCTGTTTGGCGGGGATAAGGAAAAGATCCGGGTCATCGGTATCCGCCATGGCGAAAAAATGTATGAAACGCTGCTCACCAATGAGGAGTGTGCCCATGCCATCGATATGGGGAACTTTTACCGTGTTCCCTGCGATAAGCGCGGCCTGAATTATGATAAATATTTCAGCAAAGGCGATGCGGAGCGGAATCCCTTAACGGAATTCAACAGCAATAACACCGAGCTTCTTGGTGTTGACCAGGTGAAGGAGAAACTTCTTACGCTTTCCTATATCCGGGAGCAGTTGGACAGCATGGGGATAAAATATTAATGGACATGGGGGAAGAATGAGATGGCATCATTTAAAAATAATGGTAAATTAAAGTTACTGATCATCGTCGGCACCCGTCCGGAGATCATCCGGCTTTCGGCTGTGATCAATAAATGCCGGGAGTATTTTGATGTGATCTTAGCCCATACGGGGCAGAATTATGATTATAATCTGAACGGCGTGTTTTTCCGGGATCTGAAGCTTGCGGACCCGGAGGTGTACATGAACGCGGTGGGTGATACCCTGGGAGACACCATGGGGAACATCATTGCGGCGTCCTATAACCTGATGGCAGAGATCCAGCCGGATGCAGTCCTGGTCCTGGGGGACACCAACTCCTGTTTATCGGTCATCGGTGCCAAGCGGCTCCACATTCCCATCTTCCACATGGAGGCGGGAAACCGGTGCAAGGACGAGTGCCTGCCAGAGGAGACCAACCGCAGGATCGTGGACATTATTTCGGACGTGAACATGGCGTATTCCGAGCATGCCCGCCGGTACCTGGCGGACTGCGGCCTCCCGAAGGAGCGGACGTATGTGACCGGATCTCCCATGGCGGAGGTGCTGCATAATAATCTGGCAGAGATCGAAGCCTCGGATATCCATAAACGGCTGAAGCTGGAAAAGGGCAGATATATCCTCCTTTCCGCCCATCGGGAGGAAAACATCGACACGGAGAAAAATTTCACCTCTCTTTTCACAGCCATCAACCGGATGGCGGAAAAGTATGATATGCCGGTGCTCTATTCATGTCACCCCAGGTCCAGAAAGCGTCTGGAGGCGTCTGGCTTTGCCCTGGATCCCCGGGTGATCCGCCATGATCCCCTGGGCTTCCATGATTATAACTGTTTACAGATGAACGCCTTCTGTGTGGTTTCCGACTCTGGGACGCTGCCGGAGGAATCCTCATTCTTTACCTCTGTGGGCCATCCGTTCCCTGCGGTGTGCATCCGCACCTCCACAGAGCGCCCGGAGGCGCTGGACAAGGCATGCTTTATCCTGGCCGGGATCGATGAAAAGAGTCTCTTACAGGCCGTGGATACGGCAGTGACCATGAACCAGAACGGGGATCATGGGATCCCTGTGCCGGATTACGTGGAGGAAAATGTATCCGCCAAGGTGGTAAAGATCATCCAGTCCTATACGGGCGTGGTGGATAAAATGGTGTGGAGGAAGTTTTGATCCTTTTTCTGATCAAAAATAGTTTTCCCTTGCGTCCCAATGCCTGTTTTTATATAATAGGGATTGTAGCATCATTCTCAAAGGAGGGCGAAAATATGGGAACTATACTTGAAGATGTTTTTCTTGGAACCGCAGAAAAATACAATCAGAAATTAGAAATGCTTGCCCGGATGGCCCAGCCGGAAAAGTGGACATACAAAAGAATTCAGGATAAAGATCCATACCGTATCTTGAGAAATTACATACAGTATACGTACAACCGCTTAGACGAGGAAGGGAAGATCATTTCCTCAGCGGACGGAAAATACCGATGCATGAATACAGGTCTTCTGACGGTTTATAACCAGGAAATTGTTGCAATTTTTGCTGTCAATGAAATGTCTGGAAAACAGCCGTGGTTTTTCAATGGCTTTTTTAAGGAGACGGATAAGTTTTTTACAACGAACTTTTCTGAGCTTCCTCCATTGGCTGATTACTGCAACAATGTTAAGGATCTGATCTATGATAATACGCTTGAATTAAATATGAGGAAAGAGCATATTATCGACGATAACTTTGACCGTTTTATTGAAGCTGGTTACAGCAGCAAAGAGCTGATCAATGTCCTTCTGGATGCAGCAAAAGTGACTTTGGAAAAGAAGCTGAAGAGGAACTTTAAGCTGGCTCTGCCTTTTTATTACCATAACACAGAAACTGGTGAAAATAAGATCCAGCTTCTGGCTCCTTTATATTTTCCAGGCGCACCGGTTAAACTGGCTCTTGTATTAAATAAAATAAAAAGCAGCGCCAAGGAATACTATGAGGGCGTCACAGTTCTTCCTGTTGAGTGGGCGTATATGAATTCCCGCCTTATTGTAAAGCCAGATGAAGAATGGGCAAAGATCATGGACGAAATTACCTCTGCTGATGAGGCGGAATCGATCCGGGAAGCGGTTGACATGGCTGAATAGATATGATAGTATTAAGCCATCCATTACAATTAATTATTACAACTACCTTTTAAAATCTTTTTACAACCCAAACTTACAACTACCATCTTATGGGGAGACGATTTTTCGTCTCCCTAATTCATTGCAGGCAGATCTGCTTATAAATCACAGGAGACGATAAATGAATATATTAGTCACAGGCTCCAGCGGTTTCGTTGGACGGAACCTGGTGGAGAATTTAAAGAATATCCGGGATGGAAAGGACCGCACACGGCCCGGCATAAAAATTGATGCGATCTATGAGTATGATGTCCAGAACACCCGGGAGGAGCTGGACATGTTCTGCGCTTCGGCTGATTTTGTATTTAATCTGGCCGGAGTCAACCGCCCCAAGGACCAGACGGAATTTATGGAGGGAAATTTTGGCTTTGCATCGGAGCTTCTTGACGCACTCCGGAGCCATGGAAATACGGCTCCGGTGATGCTGGCCTCCTCGATCCAGGCCACGCTCTCAGGCCGCTTCGGAGACAGTGAGTACGGCCGGTCCAAGAAGGCCGGGGAGGAGCTGTTCTTCCGGTATGCGGAGGAAACGGGAGCGAAAGTACTGGTCTACCGGTTCCCGAATCTCTTTGGAAAATGGTGCCGCCCCAATTACAACAGCGCCGTGGCCACCTTCTGCCACAATATGGCCAACGGCCTGCCGATCCATGTCAGCGATCCGTCCACAGAGCTGGAGCTGCTTTATATCGACGATCTGGTGAACGAGCTGCTGGACGCCCTGGAGGGCCATGAGCACCGCTGCGGGTTCGACGGTGTGACCACAATATTTGAGGAGCAGGGAGCATACTGCGCGGCCCCTGTCTCCCATCATGTGACCCTGGGGGAGATCGTGGAGCTTTTAGAGAAGTTTACGTCCCAGCCGTCCACGCTCTTGATGCCAGAGATTCCGGCTGGAAGCTTTGCAAAGAAGCTGTATTCCACCTATCTTTCCTATCTTCCGGTGGAAAAGACCATCTTTCCGCTTAAAATGAACGTTGACGACCGCGGCAGCTTCACGGAGCTTTTAAAAACCCCGGGCTGCGGTCAGTTTTCCGTCAACATCAGTAAGCCCGGGATCACTAAGGGCCAGCACTGGCATAATTCCAAGTGGGAGTTCTTTATGGTGGTTTCCGGCCATGGCCTGATCCAGGAAAGGAAGATCGGCACGGACGAGATCCGGGAATTTGAGGTATCCGGGGAGCAGATCCAGGCCGTTCACATGCTGCCTGGCTATACCCACAACATCATCAACCTGTCCCAGACTGACGATCTGGTGACGGTCATGTGGGCCAACGAGGCCTTCGATCCAGAGCATCCGGATACATTTTACGAGGCTGTATAACTGAACAGGGGCAGTATTTCCGGCGGGAATGGAATCCTTAAATGGGTCTGTTCCCGCCCTTCTGTATTCTATTCCGCTTCGTCCCCCATCCCCTGGATCAGCGCCTTGATCGTCGTCTCATCCCGCTCCAGTTCGTCCGCGATCTGAGGGATGGATTTTCCCTTCCGGAGCTTGGTTCGGATGAGGCTTTTTATCTCATCCTCACGTCCTTCGTTATTCCCTTCCTTCCGCGCCTCGGAGGCGATGGCCTTCCGCATCAGCGCCAATTCGCGCTCTTCATCATACTCAAATATACTCACTGCGATCACCTCCGCTCTGTTTTGGGAGAGGAAGTCCGAAAGGATCCCCTCCCGGATGCATTCTGTGACAGCCCGGTGTACTGCCGCCCTGACCGTCATAGTCTTTGCATGGAGCCGCACCCGTTCCACAAAGAGCATATACTCTTTTAAGGTCTGGCAGAAAAGCCACATCGTTTTTCATGTTCATGTACACGGCGTTTTCCAGGGTCACCACAGTCAGGTCCTCCGGGGAGCTGCAGGACGTTCCATTTACCGCATTGTAAAGGCTTAAAAGCCTGTTCCTGTCCCGGAACAGAAGCCGGAACAGAGTATCCTTGTAGTCGCGCCGGGGCTTAGGGAGCCGTGCCGGATCCAGGGCATGGTCGTTCATAGGATTCATTTGTCCTCCTTTCGCAGGAGAACGGAAGCTCTCCTGCTTTTCAAATTTTAATAAGGGAAAAGCATAGATCTTCTGAAATGAATAAGACTCTCCAGACGGCCGGGAAAATAAGAAATATATGCTTTGTGCCAGTGTAGCATATCTGGAACGGAGGCGCAAGGGTGTACGGGATAAAATCACACGAATTTCCGCCATTTTCATCATGGTTGGAAGAGCCATTCCGCCTTGCATTCATCCGGGGATGATGATAAAATTAGGGACGGACTAAAAACAAAAGAGCATTGGGAGGAACATGAGCATGGAAATGGAACAGCGTCTGCGGGACATCTGCCGCAGCTTTCGGATCCAGGGAAGCTATGTGGAATCTGAGCTGATTCCTGTGGGAAATGTGAATAAGACGTATAAGGTTACATACAGACGAGAGGAAGGCACACTAAAGTCGTACATTGTCCAGCAGGTCAACACATTTGTATTCAGAAAGCCCGAGCAGGTCATGCATAATATCGACCTGGTTACGGAGCATATCCGGGCAAAGAGCACCGAGGGGATCCCTCTCCACTTTCACCATACTGCCGACCGGAAAACGTATATCTATGCGGACGATGCCTTCTGGCGGCTGTATAATTATATCCCGTCTGTGACGTATAACACATGCGAAAACACAGAAGTGCTCCAGCATGCCGGAGAAGCCTTTGGCCGTTTCCAGAAAAATCTGGCGGATTTTAATGCGGAACAGCTTTATGAAACGATCCCCAATTTTCACAACACGCCGGAACGGCTGAGGACGCTGTTTGAGGACGCAGAAAAAGATCCTCTGGGCCTGGCCGGGTCTGTGAGGGAGGAGCTTTCTTATATCCGGTCCGTCAGCAGCCAGGCCTGTGAAATGGCCCGGATGCAGAGGGACGGCCGTCTCCCCATCCGGGTGACCCACAACGATACGAAGATCAACAATGTCCTTTTCGACCGGAACACCAACCGGGCTCTGACCATCATCGATCTGGATACGGTGATGCCCGGTCTTGTGGGCCATGATTTCGGCGACGCCATCCGGTTCGGTGCCAATTATGTGGCGGAGGACTCCAGGGAGTACGAAAAGGCTGGCTGCAACATGGAGCTGTTCTCTGCCTTTACCAGAGGCTTTCTTTCCCAGACCCGTGACACCCTGACGGAAGACGAGATCCGGACGCTGCCGCTCAGCGTGTTCACCCTGGCTGTGGAGCTGGCTTCCCGGTTCCTGGATGATTATCTTCTGGGAAACGTGTACTTCCGGACAGAGTACCCGGAGCATAACCTGGTGCGGACCCGGTGCCAGTTAAACATGGCCAGGGATGTAATGAAAAAGATGGGGGAAATGGAACGGATCATCAGAGAGTGCGTTCAGGGATAGAGCTTAGGCCGCAGAAAAACCCCGGCGTACCTCTACGAAAATTAAATTGGAATGGTTTGAAAGGGACAGGATCTGTGAAAATAGGTTCTGTCCTTTTTATTTACGCTGACAATGAGTCAAAGTCTGTGCTTGCGCGAGACCTTGGTGACTGCCGCGATGACTATGAGAATTTTTCTCAGCGCGTTTCTTATGCTTTTAAGGCTGGAAATCCCGAGATAATTTTCTTTATTTTGTTGACTTTTCTTGTATTTTTCTTTAAACTCATATTATATGACAACATTAGACAAAAAATAGAGTGCAGAGGAAGAGCCTATGAATATTCTAAAAAATCTGCTGTTTCTTTGGGACAACCGGTTTCAGACAGAGGAAAACCAGGGGATCATTTTAAGCGGAGCCTATAAAATATCCTATATCCAGTCCCGGAGTCGTCTGGCGGTACAGAAAAATACCGATTATCTGGAATCCTTCTGGGGCGGATCCATATGGGATCGGGCATTGGACTGCTTTGCCATTGTCGGTGATAACGGGGCTGGGAAAACCAGACTCATGAATCTCATTCTGGATGATCTTCGGCGGTTTACAAATGGAGAAGAAACAGGATCATGCATCATGGTTTTTGAAGGAACCGATCACGAAGAACAGGAGCGGCTGTTTGTATTTTACAGCCAGGAACTTGAAAAACCGAAGATCGATGCAGAGCAGGAGCTGCTGTTTGAATATTTTTCAGACAGCTCAGAGTTCCTGTCTGGCCGCGGCAGGACTTCTGCAAAAACAGCTCTAAAAAATATGAAAACGGCATATTTCCATCACTCGCTCAGCTTTCACGATTTTGAAAAACCCAGAAAGTGCAGCTATGACTTCTCTCTTGGAAATCTTCTGTCAGGCCATTCCCAAATGGATCATGAAATGCACTATAATGGCCTGGATAAAAACCCGATCCGGATCTATTATGACAGAGAGCTTTATAAAATCGTTCATCTGCTCTGCAATTATCATCCGGAAGAGGCTCCAGAGCTGGAAATCCCCATTCCAAAGTACATTCAGATCGGTGCAGCCGATGTGAGTTATTTAGAAAGGTATATTTTCCGGGAACTGAAGAAGCATACGGTGTCCGGCCTTCCAGATGCTGACGAAAGACTGAAGCAGATGAAACGCACATTTCAAAAGCTTCCCGGGCTTTTCAGACATTCCTGGAGCGCTTACATAGTAAGGGCTGTGCTTTTGGGCTGTATCAGGGAAGCATGCATCCCTTCCTTGGTCCCGTCTCCTGCCAGAGTGGATCTGGAACGATTGACCGCTGGGGATCTTTTATCGGAGGACTGCGCAGAGCGGTACGGACTCTTCGGATATGCGAAAAAATTCCTAAAAGAACTGGAGTGGGCTTTGACGGGACATTCGTTCATTACTGTCCCTGTCATTTATCAGACCCGGGACTTCATCTCCTGGCTGGAAGAAAATGAGGCTGTGATCCGGAAGCTGGAAAATAAGGGAACACCGGAGCTTTCGATCATACCCGGGCAGGAAAACCGGTTATTTATGGAAGAACTTCTGCTCCATTATGAGGGACTGAGCTATGCCTTTCCGTTTTTAAGCTTTTCCTTTGGTGCTTCCTCCGGGGAAAATGCCCTTCTGTCGCTTTGGGCGGATCTGTATGGGATATGGGAAGATTTAAGGAAGGGAAACAGCAGAACCGGCGGGCAGGCTTCAGACTGCAATACATTGCTCCTGATCCTTGATGAGGCTGATCTGTCGCTGCATCCCAGATGGCAGCGGATGTATATGAAATGGCTGACCGCTTTCTGCCGCAGGTACTTTCTTCCTATGATAAATATAAAGCTCATCATAACGACCCATTCGCCGGTCATCTTGTCGGATTTTCCTCCAAACAGCGTCTGCTATTTAAGGAAGGACGAGGACGGACATATATCCTCACGGACCGGCGGCATCCAGACCTTTGGAAACCACATCCATACACTCTACATGGACTCGTTCTTTCTGGATGAATGCGGGACCATGGGGGCATTTGCCCAGGAAAAGCTTGGGACCATCGCGGAGCTGCTGCTGACACAGAGAAATGGCAATAATGAAATCCGTGATATAAAAACGGTCATTTCCTATGTTGGAGAGGGACTTTTAAGAGAAAAGCTGGAGCATGCCCTGGAAGAAAGCAATGAAGGAATAAACTACACTATGAAAAAAACGCGGCGGACTGACCCGGCGCTTTCCTCTGCCCTTCAGCGGCTGAAGGCGCAGCGGAGGGAGCTGGACCAGACGATCCGGGAACTGGAGGAGATGATCAATGATCCGGATATGGATTTCTAACAAAAACAGAGATCGGATTGAGCGCGAGTTTCTTGCAGACGCCAGGAATGCCCCCACAGGCCTTTTCCATACACTGGCTAAGGAAGAGGTGCGGAGCCTCCTGGATGAGGCGTGTCCGGCACTTTACCGCTGTCTGTATCATGATGACACAGAGCATACGGTCAATGAAGCAGAGGTACAGCGGCTGCTTCTGGCAGACCGTTCTGCCCTTCAGGATTATATCTGGCAGTCCGGGATTATCAGAAAGCGTAAAAAGAAGCTTTTATCTGAGGCTTTCCGGTATGAAAATCTTTCTAAGCGGAAGGTCTTGAACACGATCCTCCAGCTCATGGATGTTCCAGTATGCCCATATTGCAACCGCCAGTATACATTCACACTGGCCAGCGGAAAATCCAGGCCCCAGATGGACCATTATTATCCCAGGGACCTCTATCCGTATCTGGCCGTCTCCCTGTATAATCTGGTTCCCTGCTGCGCGGTCTGCAATACGGCCAAGGGGCCGCTGGACACCATGAAGGATCCGATCCTATACCCGTATGATGAGGGCTTCAGCTATGATATGGACTTCCAGATCGTGGCGAAGGACAGCGACGACTGGGTGAAAATCCTCCACGACGGTACAGGAGAGTTCTCGCTGGGGGTTGAAAAAAGATTCCTGGCACCGCTAAAAAAGGAAGCTGTGGTAAAGAATCAGATGAAAGTCCTCCATCTGGATGAGCTCTATGACATGCATAAGGACTATATCCGCGATATCCTGAGACGGCAGGCCATGTACACGCCTGAAAGGATCCATGATCTTTTCGAACAATTTGATCACCTGTTCCGCAGCAGAGAGGAGCTGGAGCAGGTCCTGAGCGGTACGGATATTGATGAACGGGGCTGGGGGAAACGGACCCTTTCCAAGCTTACCTATGATATTGTGAAGCAGCTGGAAAATGGCCATATCCGGATCGAAAAGCCTGGAGAGGAGAGGTGATGGAGGGAATCGTCTGGGAATCTGAGGCCCGGAGCTTGCCCGGTGGGCTGTTTATTCCATGGTCCGGTGTTTCACAAAGATTTTATCCCGTACACCCTTGCACTGCCGTTTTAAGTGTGCTACACTGGCACAAAGCATATATTTCTTATTTTCCCGGCCGGTCCGGCCGCCTGGAGATTCTTATTCATTTCAGAAGATCTATGCTTTTCCCTTATTAAAATTTGAAAAGCAGGAGATCTCCAGTTCTCCTGCGAAAGGAGGACAAATGAATCCTATGAACGACCTTGTCCAGGCTCCGGCACGGCTCCCCAAGCCCCGGCGTGACTACAAAGACACCTTGTTCCGGCTTTTGTTTCAGGACAGGGACCGGCTTTTAAGCCTTTACAACGCGGTAAATGGAACGTCTTACGATTCCCCAGAGGAACTGACTGTGGTGACCCTGGAAAATGCCATGTACATGAACATGAAAAACGATGTGGCTTTTCTGGTGAACTTCCAGCTGAACCTTTACGAGCACCAGTCCACCTGGAACCCCAACATGCCGCTCCGTAACCTGTTCTACGCGGCAAAGGAATATCAGGTTCTTACCCGGGACCAGTCTCTTTACGCGCCCCAGCTGGTAAAGATCCCCACCCCAAATTTTGTGGTGTTCTACAATGGGGATAAGGAGATCGGCGATTCCTGTGTCCTGAAGATCTCCGATTCCTTTGAACATCCCACCGAGGACCCCGGGCTGGAGCTGAAGGTAAAGGTTTTAAAGATCGCATCCGGGAAGAACAAGGAGCTTCTGGACACCTGCCAGACCTTAAAAGAGTACATGCTCTTTGTGGAGCGTGTGAGGCTTCATGCGAAGACCATGGCGGTCCAGGAGGCGGTGCACCGGGCTGTCACAGAATGCATCCGGGAGGGGATCCTTTCGGATTTCCTCTCCGGGAACCGAGCGGAGGTGATCGCAGTGAGTATATTTGAGTATGATGAAGAGCGTGAACTGGCGCTGATGCGGAAGGCCATCGCCTCCGAGGCGCGGAAGGAAGGGATCGCAGAAGGACACGCGGAGGGCCATGCCGCTGGGCGTACTGAGGGACGCAGGGAAGGAATCCTGGAAGGACGCGAGGATGAGATAAAAAGCCTTATCCGCATTAAGCTTCAGAAAGGAAAGTCCATTTCCCAGATCGCAGATGAGCTGGAGAGAGATGAGGAGACGATAGAGAGAGTGATTCGGGGGATGGAGTGTGAGGTGAGGCAGGGATAAAACAGCCACAAGGTGGTTTCTGTGTGTGAATCGATGAGACTGCTTTGGAGACATGGTTCGAGATATGAAGGCTTGGTAAAATGCGAAAGCCCCGGCTGATCAGCGAAGTTGCGTGTTATAAGACCGCAGATTGTCCGGGGCTTTGGAGAGATAGAAAATTTTATTTTGTAAAATACTCTTTGATATTCTCGACAACGAAAATAATATCTTTTTCTTCCATATACGGATGCATGGGCAAGGATAGAACGGTCTGGCACAGCATTTCTGTTACCGGACACTCTTGATATACAGTAAGATCCGCAAAAGCCCTCTGTTTATGCATGGGTTTGGGGTAGTATATCATGGTCGGTATTCCCTTTTCCTTTAAAAATGCCTGAAGACCATCACGAGTTTCCCGATTCTCCAACTGAATCGTATACTGTGCCCAACTGGATAAATAACCATCAGGTATTACAGGCGTTTTTACAATATCCTTTAACAGCTCTGTATATTTTTCTGCTACATGATTTACAGCATCCAGTTCATATTCACAAAAAGCCTTGAATTTTGGCAGAAGAATGGCGGCCTGAAGTGTATCAAGTCTGGAATTCCAGCCGATACGTACATTGTCGTACTTAAAAGAGCCTTTTCCATGAACACGGATGGATTCCAGATAGGCAGCTGTTTCATCATCATTGACAAAAATAGCTCCCCCATCTCCATAACATCCTAATGGCTTTGCCGGGAAGAAAGAGGTGGTAGCCATATCTCCAAAAATTCCAGCCCGTTCTGTCCCAAGCATACCACCAAATCCCTGAGCACTGTCCTCCAGAATCTTAAGGCCATACCGGTCCGCTATTTCCCGGATTCTCGGATAGTTTGCCGGTAAACCAAACAGATCTACGGTGATAATTACACGCGGAATCAGTCTCCCTTCTTCCAGGACAAGCTTAATCGCCTCTTCCAGCCGATCTGGATCCATATTAAAAGTATCTTTGTCCACATCAACAAAAACAGGGGTAGCCCCCTCAAAGGACACGGTCTCACCACTGGCAAAGAAGGTGAAATCTGGTACAAATGCAGCATCCCCCTCCTTAATATCCCAAGCCATGAGGGCCATGGAAAGGGCATCCGTGCCGTTACCACAGGTAATGCAGTGCTTTACGCCTGTATATTCTGCAAGCTGGGTTTCCAGTTCCTTTACCTGGGGGCCGCTGATGAAGGCAGCGGAGGCAATAACACTCTGGATCTGGGTGTCAATGGAGGGTTTTAGGGTTTCGTATTGTTTTTTTAGGTCGCGAAATTGCATAGTTTTTCTCCTTTCCAAAATTCGTAATTTTTTCCTGTATTACTTGTGATTGAAAATAATCCATTTACTTGCAACATAATTAAGAATTATAACAGCAATATTAGAGATGATTTTGATGAATAAATCATTGAAATGAAAAATGTTCACAAAAATGAACATTATCAAGATATCTGCAATACCAGTAGCCAAACGACATATAAAAAAAGCCACAGCCTCTCTGATAATATTACTAAATGTAAGTACCCCACTGTGAAATACCCATTTTCGGTTTGTAACATAGGCAAACAACACAGAAAGAAACCATGCAGCAAGTGTGCTGAGCATTACCTCCTTCTTTAGGATGTGGGCGAAAAAAAGGTATACCACTATATTAATGATCGTCGTTAAAATACCAAATATCGCATATGGAACTATATCTTTATATTTTTCCATCATTTCTTTTAACTTCACCTAAGACTCTCCTACACAAAAATGGGTTTATTTATCAATATATTTCCTGAGCCTGTAAAAATCTCCCAACGCATTCCAACCAATTTTTATGATTTTCTTTAGATTTATAGAATTTTCCCCCCCTTGACGAGGTTTAAAAGAGATATTCTCAAACTTAACCTTTTCATGAAAATACACAAAATACGTTGTAAACATAACATTGGGAAGATTAAAATTTTCTGGCAATTTATGAATGTACTTCTCTACCAGTTCTCGCCGCATTAATCGGAACGGTGCATTAGAATCCGGCAGATTAACACCAAAAATTAATCGTAAAATCAAAAGCAAGACTTTCTCCACAAATTTTCTGTTTACCCCATCCTCACGATTCGGTCGTGCACCAATAATTGCATCATACAGTTTTCTGTCATTCCAAAATTTTGCAAATTCTGCCGGGTCCGTCTGGCCATCTGAATCTGTCTGGAAAATCCAATTCGCCCGATGTTCTATGGCATAGCGATAACCAAATAAAACCGTAGAGCCATGACCTCCATTCTGCTTTGTAAGTGGTTGCAAAAGAGGATGTTGTTCTTGCGCTTTCAAAAGAATATCATATGTATGATCCTTGCTTCCATCATCAATAATAACCAGGCGGCTATCTTCCCCAATATCCTCAATAATTGGATACCATTGATTAATAATCAAATCTAAGTTTTCTTCTTCATTATAAGCAGGTACAATAATATAAAGTTTTTCCTTTGTACTCATTCAGTTACTCCTTTATTGTATGATCCAACGGTTGATTCCCTCTGCTGCATTCCAGTCTACGTACTGATAAATTGCCGGGTCAAATTCGTTCATCAATTCTGTTAATGTACTATATGGAGCGCATCTATTTCCTTTGTAAATTCCATTCTTGAAAATAGCCTCCCGTAACTCTTTTTGACTACTCAATGAACTAATCAGCAACATACCCAAAAGCAATATTCTATATGCTTTTCTGTTTTTATCATTCAATATCTGCTTCATAACAAGTACACACAACATAAACAATGCCGGAATACTTCCTCTCATACACAAATCGTTGTACGCTCCCATAGAAAAAAATGGAAATAAAAATAAACTAACAGAAATAATATAAATGAATACACCCTTTCTCTCTTTCCAAAAGAGTGCTGCAAGCCAAAGCCCCCATGACAACTGAAATAAAACAAATAACGTCTTATAATTGCTATAATTGATCAATGTTAAACCCATTGATGCAGCTTCCGACTTAGGTTGTAATATATTTCCGGCTAAGTAACCTGTCAAAATACAAAAGATGAAAAGAGCAGCCACATTATGACTGCTAAATATCTTTTTTACTATATCAACTTTATTTTCATTTCTTCTTTGATACCATTTGAGTATTAATAACTGAAGCACAATAAATACAATACCTAAAAACGCAAATGTCGAATATAATATTAATGGCACACAGATTAGCCCCCAGCTTTTAATCTCCTTTCTCTTCTCCATGATCATGATTGATACCAACCATGCAGGTATAGACTGTGGGAACACCCACCGGAGCTGTATGATATTGGAGGAATATTGGATTCGAATATTCTTGCTCAGCCAATGTACTCCGTCGCCTAAATCATTTGGAAGAAATAAGCCATATAGTTTTGCCATTTGAGAAATAAATGTGGAAAATAAAATCATACCAAAGCCTACCGCTACTAACTTCCACCCATTCTCACCATCAACATACCTCCAGCATTTTATCCCTACTAGAATCAAACCGATCCAACACCATATAAACAGGCAAACTTCCGCAACTTTTATCCCTCCAATTTTTCCGAATAAAGCTGGCAGAAGATAAGCTCCCACATAATACACTAAAGTTCCCTGTTTTCCTTCATAAAAGTATCGGACGGGCCAATCCAAATTTATCAAATCCGAAAGCAATGCGTTATGCTTTGACCAGTCGCCAGCTTGTGTGACCACTGCTCCTTGTCCTGACATTACACCCCACCACAACATAAGTGTTGAAAATAAGAAAAGCCATAACAGATTCTTTCTTTTATCAATTGTTATAGCTACAGTTCTTCTGTGCCCAAACACTGATATACCACAAAAAAGTAAGATTCCACACACCGGATAAGCGAAAACAGGACGGATCCACGTAAGTAAAAAAATTATAATCGGAAGATATAGATAAAGATAAGCAACTATATCTTCAATCAATACTTCTTGTTTTTCCTTTTCCATACCCATATATCCATACTTTCTATTTGATTATCATAGTACAAAGAATAGTATTCCTTTATAAACTTCTGAATTTCATACTGCTCTTGATTGATAAAATCCGGAATATCCAAACTTGTAGCCACTAAAACATCCGGAATCTGGTTTACTGCCTCAAAATAAGAAAGCAACGGCTCCGCACTAATATTTCCCCTATACAAGAACTGCGCATCCCATGTTTGAGGCGCACAAATATTTGCTTTCGCCATTAAATAAATCATCGGAGCCCTTGTCACCACACAGACTGTCTCATTCTCTGTAATTACAGAGTCAATCTCTTGCTCTACCTGTTCCACCATTTGTTTTCGGCTTTCTGTAGTATACAAGCCTTTGTAAATTCCAGATTCTACTCTCTGATTCAAAAATCCGACTGGTTCATCTCGATAAACATACGTATAAATACTTAATACTCCTGAGATTCCCAATAAAAGAAGCGGAAAAATAGGTTGCGCAACATGTTTTTCTTTTGCTGCTTCCCAAAGGATAACTCCGGCACATAAGCAGATCAGCGGCCCGGCTACTTCAAATGCAGCCATCACATTGCGATTATCCGAAGTAAAAGAATATGTCAGAATATAACCAAGCAAAATACCCAGAAGTTCCTTGCTCTGCCTCCATAGTCTTCGGTCAGTCAAAAGTAAATACGAATACGCAATCAAAATTCCCAGAACCACATAACCATAGGTTCCTTTATTGCTCCAAGCATTCATCATAAGGAACAGGCACAAAAATACCCAATTCCAAAACCGCCTATGCAAACAAACATCAAAAACAAACTGCACTGCTAGATAAATCAGACTACAAATACCGAATCCTGAAAGAAAAAACTCTTTCAATGGCTCAAAAAATGTCTGCAGCAAATACTGACCATCTATAGTTCCTTTCGTTTTCTCATGAGGAGAAGTAAACATTCCTTTTAATGCCTGTACAAAAAGCGTCATGTCTCCATCCGAAAGTATCCACCAGAAAAATACCAATGCAGTCATGCTGCCGCCTACAATATAAAATACCGTTTTGCTTTTCCAATATCCGTTTTTGTTTTTTATACCGATCCAAACAGTTAGACCAACTGCCAGCGCTGCAAGCGTTGGGTAATTGATGCATCCAATCCCCATCAATATCCCAAGGCAAAGATAACGAACCCATTCTGTTTTTCCCGCTTCTGATGTTATCAATATCACCGCTGCCAACATCAAAAGATATACCGTCAGACTGTTATAACTGATCTGAAAAATAGAAGTCGGAACAAAACATATTGCAGGGAACACAAAATACCATATCCATGGGTTTTGCTCTTTCCGATACAACATCCATGAAATGATACCTGCACACACTACTGTAAATAGCAGATATACGATACGAAAAAACAAAACAATTCCCTCAAATTCCGGGGAAACCATATGGAATAACGAAAAAAGCGGTGCCAGAAGGCACCACCCTGTATGATAATCCCAGGAAGTCATAAAAGGCTTCTTTCCGAGATAAATATTATAAATGGAAGCAATACCATGCACTTCATCGGTCAACTCTACAGAAAGAAAAGATCGATATAGTAATGCAAGAAACAATATTCCATAAAGGATCAAATACCCTTTTCGCATTTTTAGCTTCATACTTCTATTCCTTTAAGTAATACTGTTTCACAAACACTGCCAGTAAACATACTGCCATAATTCCATAAACAATACAACTGGTTAGCGCCACACCAATAGCTCCATAAATCGGGATAATTTGAAAATTGATCAGCAACTGTGCGGCCATACCAATAATGGAAACTGCCATATTGTATTTCACTTTCCCCATTGCTGCAAGAATATTGGCAGTAGTAAAACGAAGGCCACAGTTGAAAAATGCCGCTAGCAAAAGAATTCTCATGACACCAATAACATTCAGATAAGTTTCTCCATATAACAGCCAAATGATCGGTTTTGATAACACCGCAATTGCTATGCACAAGCCTCCTACAACGAATGCTGTAATTCCATAAGCCCGTTTAAAATTTTTCTGTATCCACGATCTATCATTTTCATGCTGCACAAAATATGGCGCAACGTAAATACCAATCGCACTGCTGATGATGCTGATACTGCCAGGGATCGTATACGCAACCCGATAATCTGCAATTACTTCAGGAGTACAGAAACGCCCTAACAGGAACGTATCATTCAGCATGAAAATTGCCCATAAACCATTAGTAATCATATACTGTAAAGAATAACTATTGATTTTTTTCTTTTCTATACGCTGCAAGGTATTGGCACTAGCGTTAATGTAATATTTTCTTCCAGTATTGTAAAGAAATGCAATTCCCAAGACAACATACACCAACGCCTGGCAAATCACCACAGCATAAAGACCACCCAAATATCCCGAAATAATTTTGCTCACAATAATAGATGCAGAAAGAATAAATGCTAATACGGCGTATCGTTGATTTGCAAACATAGCTCGTTCGTTACAAAGGGTATTATCCGTTAAATACTGAAATGGAAGGGCTAATAACAATACTAAAATCAACCAGATATAACCCTGATATGTCTCCGGGTGTGGGTAAAACAAGAAAACGGTTCCTGCCATCAATGCCAATAAGATATTCCAAAGGAACCCTTTTCTTACTGTATACTGAAAATACGAATATTTTTCATTAATATCTTTGCCTAATATCACAAAACGCAAAATTGCATTCGATAGCCCCATTCCTGCTATGATAAACACGTAGCTGTACATATTTTCCAAGTAACCAAGAATTCCATATTCCTGCTTACTTAAAACCCGGACTATAAATATAGAGCCAAAAAAACCTACGATTTTGGTTAGGAAGGAACCGGAGAGAATATGGATAAGGCCTTTCTCGCATAATAATTTCAAATAATGTTTTGTTTGTTTCATGAGCTTTGCACTTTCTTTAAAGTATATTGATATTATGATAACCAAAGCCATATAGAATCAAGGCAAAAAAAAATTTGCTTTGTGTCTAAAAGCAAAATAACAGTTATCATTATTACAAAAACGCAAATATTAAGATTGTCTGAACAAATGTTTCACTTTTAAATGTAAAACATAATAAGCATTACTGATTGCTTGATTATCATTCACGTAAAATTTAAGTATTGCTGAAGCCATTCCCAAACCGGACAATAGTATCACATAACTATATATATTATCAGCATATGCAAGAGACGCATATGCTGATTTTTCCACCATTCTAACAATTACTATGTTTGAAAAAAGCTATACGTTTAGAGAATATTTCCCCACAAAGCTAGAAAAATATTATTTTAGCACCAGTTTTTCATTATATATACATTACCTTTTTCGTTTTAATATTAATGGTCTGCATAACCCTATTTTACCTTTGTGAGACACGATATATAGCAAATAGCAGCAAAAAATCAAAAATATAATTCCCATATTATATAAATAATCTACAAATCCACCATTTAAGCAATTAGTTAAATTATTAAACAGGATCAAATATACAAACATATTGATGGGGGTCTTTTTTGTTCTTAAAAGCCATGTATACGCAATAGAAAACCAAAAGGCAACAATAGCCGGTGCAGCAATGACTCCTATAATTCCCCAGTTAGCATATGCCTCTCCTACAAATAATGCATTCATAACTCCCGCTGTTCCTGCCTCCACACCTGCTCTATTATAAGTCTCCATTACAATTTTCCCAGAACGTTTCCATGATTCTGGACTTCTAATTAATTTTGCAAGCACAGTCGGTAGACTTGAGCCTTGAAGATATGGATGCATATTGGGAAATGTTTGTACATGCAAGAATAATGTCGCTATCTGCGTCATGAAAATACGGCCCAAAGGTCCAGATGATAAAGTAAAAAAATTTTCTTTATATCCATAAACCACTGTATATTGCATCACTATAATTATCACACCACTAATTGAAATCAAACCCAATATACGAAAAAAATATCTATTATTTAGTAAAATCTCTATAATGCAAAAATAAAAAAGATAATATATAATCGGCGCCTTTTCAAAATTGTAGGTTTTTACCAAAACGGCCATAATAAAATCTATTGCAAATAAAACACCCCATCGCTTCTTATGAGTTATTCTCAAATAAATATACGCAAGGTATGATAACATAGGAGTTAAATCAAGAAAAATTAGATTGCGAAAATATGTGTTTCCTTTGAAGGAATGTGTAATTTGTATCCGCGTCTGTTCTATTTTATCCCCTAATTTCAATATGTATAGCTGCGGAAGCATACCCATATGATAAAAAACATAGACACATGAAATTATTCCAATAATGCTTGCTAGACATAAGCACACAAATACTTGATTTTCATATGAATCTTTTTGTGGATTTCTAGTTATATAATCTATATATTGCTTTTTCGCATTTTTTCCAAGAAAAATACGATTAAAAAAGATGATCGCAATGGGAAACATTAGCATTGTATATGTGAATATATAATACGTTTTTTGTATTGTTGCATCATCTTGTATTTTTTGTATCATATAATGATTTCTAAATCCACAATATACAAGACTAGCTCCAACAAAAGAAAAAATTATAAAGCTATAGTATGCAAAACTTATTATATTTAAACGCTTAATTCTCAAAGTTCCCGAAGCCTTTTGGAATAACACTGTAGAAAATACAAAGAGTATTGTACAAAAAATAATTCTTCCCATCATTCAAATTCCCTTACTTTAAATCCTCTGCAACTTTTTCTGCTCTCATAGTCCATAAATTCTCTTTTTTTGCTTCTATACACGCATTCCTTTTTTGATACAGCAGTTCTGGATTTTCAACAAGTTGATTTAGCATCTTTTTTATTTCTGGTATTGTATACTCAATTACCCATCCAGTATCATGCTGTTCCACGAAATTTCCAATGGCTGTTCCCTTCGATGCAAGAACTGGTTTTAACCACGACAAATATTCAAACGCCTTATATGGCATAGCCATCTCAATATATATATCTGGTTTGAACAATAATGAACAAATATCGGCTTCCTCATAATATTTATCCAGTTTTCTACCACTCTCATGTATAATATGGATGTTAAAAAATCGGCAGTATTCTCCTAATATATCTTGATTATTTTCCCATTCTTCTTGACGACAACATACTGTTACTTCACATAGCGGATTATCTTTTACAGCTTCAAGTAATTCTGATATTTGATATTGACCTCCCAAACCTCCAACATAAAAAATTTGTAAGGGCTCTTTTTCAAAATTCCTTAATTCGTTTTTTTTCCCTTTCAAAACCTCTCTTGCCTCACATCCCGGAGGCAAAGTATCTAATTTATCCTTTAAGCGAGGATAATCTAAGAATTTAAAAACTTTCTGATCTGGTACATATAACTTATCCAAAAACTTTCCATATTGGAATAAGTCATATCGATAACTTGCTAATGCCCCCCACAGCTTTAAACCATGCATCGTTTTTTTGTATATGTCAAACTTCCAATAAATATCACGATAAAATAAACCTATCTTAATCCCATTTTTTTTACAAAAACGAAATAAAGAAAAATCCACAAATGGATGAATCGGCATGTGATGCGGCTCAGTCAAAATGGTTGGCATTGTACTACTTTCAGAATATAAAAAATCAAATTTCACTCCGTTCTTAACTTGTGTTTTTATTTCATCAAATCTCTTTTTTCGCTCTTTGGCATAGCCAGAAACCACAGTCACATCATATCCTATATCTTTAAATGCCTGTAACATTTTTTGAGGACGTATACCAGATGCAGACTTTGCATTGGGATCTAATGGAATCGGAATATGGTATATACATTTCATTAGAGTAATTCTCCTTTTTTTATTCGACAAATCTTATATCATTTAAATGTATAGCAAACGAAATTTCATCTTCTAAATGTTATTTTGATAGACGATATGTCAGCAATAATATGTCTTATTTATCATTCTGTGCATCCCCTTTAACAGCTTCATACAACGCTAACATCATATCAATATTATTATTCCAATTATAATTCTGTAAGACTCGCCTTCTTCCATTTTTCCCTGTACACTCTCTTAGCACTGCTGAATGGTATAATTCTAAAATGTATTCTGCCATTTCTTCCGGTGCATCTCGATGTACAATGAAACCGCTCTCGCGCATCGAGATTACTTCCGTAAAACCATCTACATCTGTTGCAATCACAGGTATTTCGCACGCCATAGCTTCCACAGCTGCAACGCCAAAGCTTTCACTATCCATTCTGCTTCCAAAACAGCATACGTCCATTCCATTTAATATCTGCGGTACTTTATCATTAGAAATGAAACCACCAAAATATACTTTATCTTCAATCTCCTCATTCCGGCATAGCTCCCGAAGCTCCTGTTCTGATTCTCCTTTTCCATATATAACAAGCTTCACAGAATCAGTTACCTCTACACGTTGACAAAAGATTCGAAAGGCTTTAATAATTATATCAATTCCATACTTAGGGGATAATGTTTTTACAGTTCCTACGATAAACCCTTCATGTTTGATTTCCGGAATTTTTCTAAAAAGATTAATATCAACACCAAAAGGGGTCACGCTAACTGGGACATTCCCAATCAGCTTCTTTATTTGTTCTGCCATAACGTAACTCGTTGACGCCAAGCGTTTAGCATAAAGAAGATTTTTCTTTATAATTTTCATTTTCAATTTGCTTTGGTATGGAAAATCATAAACATCACTTCCCCAGACTGATAGTAATACATTAGGAATTCTGGCAATCCTAACCAAAGTACCATAGCCGCTTGCATAATGCACATTTACAACATCTGGATGATACCGATGATAGATTTTTTTTAGTGCAATCGCATTTAAATAATATCCCTTGGTACCTGAAACAGGAAGATAAAAAACCTTAACATCTTCTCTAATTTTATTTGTTTCCATTCTATGATTTGGCAAGGATACAAGAATTACATCCTGTTTTCTTTCAGCTAAGGAGTTGACCCATCGTACAGTATGAATACTATCCGCCGCCGATATAAACAACACCTTCATATCCTATAACTCCCTTATCAATTTCCCTTCTTTATCTATCTTCCCAACCACCTTTGCCGGCACTCCAGCCACCAGCATATAAGGCTCCACATCCCTTGTCACCACAGCTCCTGCGGCCACCATCGCATACTCCCCAATTGTATGCCCACACACAATCGTTGCGTTCGCACCAATACTGGCTCCATGCTTTACAAGCGTTTTCTTATAGCCTGTACTTCCCTTCGGAAACTCTGCCCGAGGTGTCAGATCATTCGTAAAAACACAAGAGGGGCCGCAAAAGACCCCATCCTCTAACTCTACACCTTCATAAACAGAAACATTATTTTGAATTTTAACGTTATTTCCAATGATTACATTATTAGAAACATTCACATTCTGTCCCAGAGAACAGTTCTTTCCAATCCGGGCCCCTTTTTGGATATGACAGAAGTGCCAGATCTTCGTTCCTTCTCCGATTTCTACATCATCATCAATATAGCTGCTCTCGTGAACAAAATAATCATTTCCCATTAAAACTCACCTTCCATATCTGTACTTGCAAAGTTTTCTAATGGCAGCCTTACAGCATGGCCTTCCTTCTGACTCTTATATATCGCCAGTACCAGCTCCAATGCATCCCGTCCGGCATATGCGTCTACATATGGCTTCCGGTCATTCTCGATCGCATCGATCATGTCTGCAAACAGGCTGGTATGACCGTTTCCATATACGTTGCTGGTTTCCTCCTGAAGTCCTTTATTTTTTGTATCTGCCTCAGATTCGTCCGCAAAATCCCAGACATCAATATTATTTGTAGAGGTCCCGCCGATTTTCACAGTACCCTTTTCCCCGAAGATATACAGGGTTTCTTCCAGATTCTTTGGATATACATTTGTGGTCCCCTCAATCGTGGCAATCGCCCCATTTTTAAATTTTACAACTGCCATTCCCACATCCTCAGCTTCCAGATAATCATGGAACTGCTGACGTGTCTGTCCATATACCTCCTCAATCTCACCGCCGAAAGTCCAGCGGAGAAGGTCGATCCCATGGATACACTGGTTCATCAGTGCGCCGCCATCCTGCGCCCATGTTCCGCGCCAGGGAGCTTGATCATAATATCCCTGATTCCGGTTCCAGCGTACATGGATGGATCCATGAGATAAACGTCCAAAACGTCCTGCTTCTAATGCATGTCGCATTTCCTGTACAGCAATGTTGAAGCGGTTCTGATGGCACGCGCTTACCTTCACATGCTTTTCTTCGGAATGCCGAATGATTTCATTGGCATCAGAAATACTCATAGCCATGGGCTTTTCAATGATCACATGAACTCCATGGTCGATACAGAAAAGAGCGATCTCCGCATGGATCCCGCTTTCTGTCGCAATACTGACCAGGTCCGGCTTTACTTCCTGTATCATGCTCCTATAGTCTGTATAGCGCAGGATAGACATGTCGTTCTGTAACTCGTGCTTTGCAAGAAGTACTTCCATATGCTCTGGTACCACATCACAAACAGCCGAAATCTCTAACTGGTTATTTACCGCTGCCTTCATATGATTTGTGGCGATCCGTCCACATCCAATCAATGCGTATCTCATCTGCTTTCTCCCTCCATGATTTCAATGATCCTTTCTGCACTACGACCATCCCCAAAGGGCTGATATCCCAGATCTATTTTTTGCGTATTCCCTAATTTCTTCAGAATATCTGAGGCCAGAGGTCTGGCTAACTGATTCCTATTCTCCACCATAGTCTGAGGCCAGATTACCCGGTCAAATACTGTCACACACTGCTTTCCGGCAAAAAAAGCCTCACACTGAAGACCGCCAGAATCCGTGACCACCTTTTCACAATGTTTTAAAAGCTGAATCGATTCCAGATATCCCACCGGCTGGGTCAGGACCACATGTTCAAACTGATATTCTCTGCAAAGCCTTTCTGCCCGTTCCCGGTTCCTCGGATGGACCGGATAAATTGTTGGCAGCTCCAGGCTATTCATAGCCCGCAGGATTTCTAAAAGAGGCTGGTCATCAAACGTATTTTCCTGCCGATGGCAGGTAAGATAGTAATACTGATCCGGAATCACGATTGGATTTCCACACAGATCAAAAATTTCTGCTTCCTCCCTCTTCCACGGAACTCTGCTTCCATAAAGGAAGGAATCATACATAATATTTCCCACAGCGTAAACGTGTTCTTTGATGCCTTCTTTTTTTAGATTTTCCACCTCGATTTCTGTCGGTGTGAAGAGGAGCTGAGAAATGTGGTCCGTTACAACACGGTTGACTTCCTCCGGGTTAGATAATGTGCCCATACGGACCCCGGATTCCACATGTGCAATCTGAATTCCCAGCTTCACAGCCGCCAGTGCCCCAGCCATCGTAGAATTTGTGTCGCCATATACCAGTACCCAGTCCGGCTTCTCCTCAAGGAGTACTTCTTCGATGCCTGCAAGCATAGCGCCTGTCATCTTTCCATGTGTTCCACCAGAAATCCCCAAATTATATTTTGGCTCTGGAATCCTTAATTCCTTAAAAAACACATCCGACATATTCGCGTCAAAATGCTGCCCTGTATGGACAAGGATTTCTTCATGTTTTCCTGTGATTGCCCTGGAAAAAGCCGCAGCTTTGATAAACTGCGGCCTTGCTCCAATAATTGTGACGATTTTCATTTCAATACCTCAATCTTCTTTACAGTCTCCAGAAACTCATCCCACTGGCACGAAGCTCATCCATACGGTAAAGGCTCTTTACATCGATTAGAACCTTCTCTTCATCGGCCAGTCCATCTTTAAACAATGTTTTGATCTCCATCATAGACATAGAGCGGTATTCATTATGTCCCACAGCTATGATCACGCAGTCTGCCTTCGGAAGCTCCTTAAATTCCGTAAGCTCCACTCCATACTCCCTCTTTGCCACATCCGGATCCGCCCAGCAATCCGACACGATAGGATTGATATCAAATTCTTTCAAATGGTTTATGATGTCAACTACCTTGCTGTTCCTCGTATCCGGACAATTTTCCTTAAAGGTGATGCCTAAAATTACCACAGTTGCTTTTTTCGGGGCCATACCGGCCTCGATCATCTGCTTGATAGCGGCATCTGCCACGAAAGCTCCCATACTGTCGTTAACTTTACGTCCATTGAGAATGATCTGGCTGTGATACCCCAGCTTCTCTGCTGCATTAGTCAGGTAATAGGGATCCACGCCAATGCAGTGGCCGCCCACAAGGCCCGGACGGAATCCCAGCGCATTCCACTTCGTATTCATACCTGCCAGGACCTCATCTGTATCGATCTGCATCTTATCGCAGATCATGGCGATCTCATTCATAAATGCGATATTGATATCCCTCTGACTGTTCTCAATCACCTTTACTGCCTCAGCGGTTTTAATGGTAGATACCGGGAAGGTACCGGCTTTAATGACTATATCGTACACTTTCTTGATTTCTGTTGCCGATTCTTCATCCATACCGGAGACAATCTTCTGGATTTTGGTCAGCGTGTGAACACGGTCGCCAGGATTGATCCGTTCCGGGGAATAGCCGATCTTCCAGTCCACGCCACATTTTAATCCAGATTCTTTTTCGATGATCGGAATACAGATATCCTCTGTCACACCGGGGTAAACCGTAGATTCAAACACAACAATCGTTCCCGGCTGCATATTTTGTCCCACCAGGGCAGAAGCACCTTTCACCGGCTTCAGATCTGGGCTGTTATCATCCTTAACCGGTGTAGGAACAGCCACAATAATGAATTTTGCCTCTTTGAGACGCTTAGGATCTGCTGTAAAATCTACCGTCGTATTCTGAATTGCATCCCCAATCTCATTGGTAGAATCAATACCATTTTTATATTCATTGACCCGCGTTTCATTGATGTCAAATCCAATGACCGGGACATGCTTTGCAAATTCAACAGCAATGGGCATGCCTACATAACCTAAACCTACCAGGGCCAGTTTCTCTTTTCCAGAAATTAAATCATTATAAATTCCGTTAAACTTCATATTTTCTCCTTAAAATAACGTTATATTTTATAATATTTATTTGAAGAATACACTTTCTAGAGTGTCTGTTAACTTCTCAACGCTGTGATACTGCCTGGTATATTCCTGTCCATGTTTTCCATATGTAGCTCGACTACTTTTATCCATTTTAATAACATCCTCTATCTTTCTGGCGAGATCGTCAGCATCAAACGGAGTAAATTGAATTGCTCCTCCTAATTTAATAGCGGGGTCATTGGCATTACGAAATCCAAAAAGAACAACTGAACCCGAGTATAGGTATTCACTAACCTTTATCTTGGATACACCATATTGGAACACTCCTGGATGTCCAGGTTCATCCAAATGTGCAATGCAAATATCCCCTCTTCTTTGTAATGCTGGCACAGCTTCCTTAGGAATTCGTCCACAAATTAAAACGTTTTTTTCCAGATGATACTCTTTTACATATTGAAACATTCCCTCGTATTCCTCTCCGCTACCTACAAATATCATTTTTATAGGAATGTTTTTTCTAACTAAAATACTGCATGCTTGTAAAATTACATAAACTCCTTCATATTTCATGTAATACCCTGAAAACACACAAAGGAAACTTTCATCTATAAATTCCTTGATTTCTTCGGGAAGCGTCTCGTAATTGTCTGCATTTTTATCATATCGTTGACAATCTATCGGCTGACCTACATAAAACAATTTTTCTTGAGAAATATTCAGTTTTTGCCTAAAGTATTCATCTGCCCGTGACATAGAATAAATTATCTTACTAGCTCTAGAACACGCCCATTTTTGTAAGATAGCAAAGGAAATGACCATCGGATCATACTTTTTTTTGTCTCCACTGGAAACTAATGCATATGGCCATAAATCTCTAATCTCAATACAATATCGCGCTTTATATTTACTAGATATCCAATAGGCGGCAACCCAGGAAAGCGGATGAACAGAGCAGCCATTTACCACATCAGGAACTCCAAGTTTATGTGCTATCTTTTTTGCATGAATTATAACCTGAAATAAAAAAGAAAACATACTACGTGCACGACCGAAACCACTATTGCTATGGTAACTACTCGTTTTTAAATACACATAATATGCATTAGGATAAAAATTCGAAATTAAAATATTATCATTACTAAAATACTCATGGTTGAAATGAGAAAATGAAGACGATACAATGATTACTTTATACCCTCGTCTACTTAATTCTTTCGCAAAATCATATTGCCTGGTGTATCCTCCATATTTAGGCTCAGAAGAATAGTGATCTATAATCCATAATGTTTTCATACTATTTATATCCCTTTCGCCCATTATGCTATGCTTTCTTTAATCGTTGCACCAAAATCCATTACACAGTACTCCCAGTTAAAATACCCACTTAGCTCCAGCTCATATGCATCATCTGCAAACGCACAATTTATAATCCGGATTCTTTTCTCCAGCAAACGCAGCAAAGGATTGAATATCTTTGTAAATCTAATCGAGTGTCCTTGAACCCGGGCTATCTCCCGCACCATCTCTGTTGTAGAGGTATACTCTCTGTTCTGAGGATGAAATACCCCAAAACTTTCATGCTCAATCAGAAGCCGGATAAATTCGCATAAATTATCAATATAGATCATACTCTTTTTTTGCTCATAATCTGGAAAAACCGGAAGTCTGGCTGCATACCTGACCAACGTTGGAAAATTCCCCTTACATCCCTTTCCATACACAGCCGGAGGGCGAACACTGGCGACCTTAAAAAAATCTGTGTTCATTTTCTGTATCGCCTGATCGGCTTTTAGTTTACTGTCACCATAAAAACTGGTTGGAGATGGATTATCTGTATTTGTTACGATTCCGCAGTGATCGCCGAAAACATTCATAGAGCTTAAAAAAATGAATTGTCCGGCTCCCGAAAGCTTCGATTTTTCACATAATCTAATTGTAAGGTCTGTATTTATGGAATAAAATAAAGACCTTAATTCTTCCCGAGGCTGTATGTGTGCAATCCCTGCCGCATTAATAATTACATCGTATCCCGTGAAATCCTTGTCCTTCCAGGCATCATTTTTAATGCAGAGTCCATCCACCTCTAGTGTTTCATCCTTTTTTAACCAGTTTTCCACATGGGAGCCAATATACCCATCATTGCCTAAAATCAATATTTTTTTCATATCATATCCCAAACACTCTATACCACAATACGCTTACCATCAGAATCAATAATCAGATCATCATATTTTCGTATTAAGGAAACCCCAGCTTTTATATGAGCAGGGCCTATCTTTTCTCCAAGAAGTTGCTTAACTCTTAAATATGGAAAATTAATCCCTGCAGCCGCATATAATACGATCGTTGCTGTAATCCGCGGATTCAGATCTGTAAGTACAGGATTATCATTGGCATCAAGCATGAAGTCAAACCCAATATTACCGTCTAATCCTAATAGTTTTACAATTTGTTTACATAACTGGAACGCATCTGTTTTTTCTTCTACAATACTTTCCTGTGCAATGCTCATGGAACTGGAGATATTCCGTCTGCCCGCTATGCACAGCACATTTCCTTTATCCGCAAGCAGGTCCACTGTGTATTCACATCCTGGTAATGCCTCCATCGCAAATAGATCGGGCAAACTTTCCCTCTTTTCACATTCTTTTAGGATCTCTCTCATCTCTTCCAAAGTGACATATAGGGAAGACGGTTTTTCATGAAGAAAAATATCAGCTTTTGAATGATTGACACTAATAATCCTTACTCCCCGGCTTCCACTATTATCCGCCACTTTTACACAGACATCTCTTTGTGGATATCCCAGCCTTGAGACAGCTGATAACAGAGTTTTTTCAGAGGTGATTTTATAATGCTCCGGTACAGATAAACCATTCTTTTCCATTACCTCATATAGTAAGTATTTATTGTTTGCAATTTCCAATGTGTCCCTGGAAGATACCGAAACCTTGATCCCAAGCTTCTCAAAATCGGCGAGCCGCTCTCTAAACAGAGACAATTCCATTGAAATCTGAGGAAATACAATATCTATTTTCTCTTTTACACAGATATCAAGAATCCTATCTATATATTGTGGATCTGTATAGCGAGGCACTTGGTAGTATTCGTCCACCAGTGCATGCATGAATCTGGATCCGACAATATCGCATCCAATGATACGTATGTTTCGCTCTCCATTTCCTTTCAGGCATTGAAAAAAGCCAGGCATGAATATTGCACCACATGCAGTACTTAAAACAGTTATGTTTTTCATAATGACATCCTTCGCTTTATGATTATTCTGTATCAAAAATAAATTTAGAAAATACATCCTCAAATGTTTCTGAACGCATAATTGGGAATGGTTTCTGATTTCCTCTAACCGCATACATCGCACCATTGGGATTGATGAACTGCGGCTTTGAAACAATGGAGTATCCTCCTACATTTTCAAATATCAGATAGTCGCCAGGAGCCATATCGCCTTCCAATCCTTCATACATCAGATCCTGCTCCAGACATGTATATCCCATGATATCCAGACTACTGTAAAATTGAGGTGTCTGGTTTGCCGGAATTCGTCTCACTGGAAGTTTTTTCAAAGTACATATTTCACCAAGATTTTCAAAGCTGCCATCTGTTGTCGCCATCATCCGTCCGCGAATCTCTTTGATATGAAGAATTTTAGTAATAAAATAAATATAATTAGATACTAATGTAGTGCCCGGTTCTGTCAGTATCATCGGCTTAAATTCAGAATCAGAAAAATAGTCTGAAATAGGTCTAAGGACAGCCTCTGCATATTCTTTATATGTAGGAATTGCAAGCCCAAACTGCTGTGATAATTCCGGAGACATTTTTCCAAACATTCCACTGCCCAGACTGATGTATTCGGGTGTATGTTGAAAATATCTTTTTACAGATTCCAGCATGATTTCTGTTCGTCTTTTCCAGGCCTCAATTCCCCTGGCGCGGCTAATATGACAATGCAGCCCCACAAGCTGAATATTTTTTTGCATTCCTGCCTGATATATAGCCTGTTCAATGTCTGCTTTTCCCGGTTCAAATCCAAATCTGGATACAAAATCACCCCCCACATCCATATTGATACGGAGCCCCAGTTTTATCGGGATATCTGGATTCTCCCCCGCAATTTTACAGATTCGTCTCATTTCTTCGCAGTTATCTACATTAACAAAACCACCTTTAAGAAGATGCTCTTCCAAAAGTGGTCCTTTAGCCGGCCCATTATATATAATCTGCGGATTGTTATAACCGATTTTTTTGGCAAGCATATATTCCATATCTGAAACTACTTCTGCAAATCCCCCCAGCTTCTTTACCAGTTCGCAGATATATGGGGTGTAGTTTGTCTTATAAGAATAAGAAATCTGATAATATGGATAAACCGACTTGAAAGTCTGATCCAATTCTTTGTAATTTTCTATAAAACCATCTGCGTCAAAAAAATAAAAAGGAGAACCCTGTTCCCTGATTAAAAAGTTGATCGTATCAATTAGCATGATGTACCTCGTCGTTTGCACCCATCTTGGATTTTCTGTATACGTTCAAATGTGGTCTGAATTCTGCCCCATAATTGAATATTACCCTCTTTACCAGAATTTCTAATGTTGTAACCATTACCCGGATATCAAGAAGTAATGAAACATGCTCTGCATAGTAAACTTCATATTCAAACTGTTCTTCCCATGTAGTAAAGACCTTATGTGACAGACTGTCTGGAGGTATCAGCCCGCCTCTGACCTTGTGACGTGCCCACTCTTTTTTGTAAAAATAGGGAGCGTAATATGTAGGAAGAGGGCGAGGACCAATAAAGGACATATCACCTTTTAAAATCAAAAAAAGTTCAGGTAATTCGTCCAGAGATGAGGAACGTAAAAAAATTCCCAGTTTAGTAAGTCTCTTTTCCTCTTCTAACAGATTCCCTTCGTTATCTCTTGCATCTGTCATGGAACGGAACTTGTAAAGCTTAAAAATCTTTCCCCCTTGTCCTATTCTTTCTTGTGCAAATAAAACCGGATGCCCCATTCCAAAAAAAACTGCAAATGCAATCAATATATAGACTGGCAGTAATATTATGATTGCTGTCAGAGATCCTATAATATCCAACAGGCGCTTAATATATCTCTTGTACATCAAAAAACGATTCTCCTTATTGCGCATTCAAAACCTTCCGCATAGCAGCATCCTGACTGACTGCCCCGGAATGCTGCGAGCCCCAGTATTGCTTCTGCACTCCTAGGGTGCGGATATTCCCTCATAACACCACGGTACAGTGCAAGAGCTTCTATTTTTTTCTCTATTGCCACTTTCCCGACCTCAACGAATGTATCTGGCTGGAATTTATTTAACGCCGTGTTTACCCCCCACTCTGTTGCCGAAGGTACTTCCATATATAAAAATTCGTCCAGTCGTTTAACGTCTCCTCTTCTCTGAAACAGGCGCACAGCTGCCTGGCATGCTAAAGAGGTATGCAGATGATCGTTGTTTAAATCTGATGGATGGTGTGTAATAACAACAGATGCTTCGGATTCAATGATGGCATTCTCTATAAATTGCACAAGCTCCAGGTGCGGAACTGTATTGAATTTAATATTAGGGAAATTCCCTTTAAATACATGGTTGACTCCCAGAGTTTTCATACTGCGGTTACTGTCTGCCTCAAGTTCATTGTCTGTCGGTCGAAAGGATCTTGCATTAGCCTGTCCGCATAAAATGCATACGGACACCTGCTCTCCGGATTGTGTCAAACGATATATAGTGGCTCCGGCACCAAGAACCTCATCATCCGGATGCGCAACTACTACTAAATATGACATTTCTATGCCTCTTTTCTGGATTTACTCCACCTTATTTCTATTTTCTATGCATACATTTCATCTAAAAAACTATTTCGGATGGTAGGTTGTCACAATCTTCATGACTGCTTCCCGGATCCGGTCTCCATCTTGGTTTGCGATGGGATACAGTTCCTCCAGCTGCTCCTCAAACCGCTCCATATCAAACTCAATGGGCTTTCCGATATGAATTAACTTGTTGGGCGTATCCTGGAGTCCCTCCTCATCCATCAGCAGCTCTTCATACAGCTTTTCTCCCGGACGGAGACCTGTAAATATGATCGGGATATCTACGTCAGGCTCATACCCGGACAGCCGGATCAGGTTCTTCGCCAGGTCCAGGATCTTCATGGGCTCCCCCATGTCCA
>OLRK01000463.1_pt1 | contig 46881 bp, 37 predicted proteins | sample 1672911 | NCBI WGS metagenome assembly OLRK01 (sample SAMEA3136736, study PRJEB25190) | human gut metagenome | biome: human gut; feature: human-associated habitat; material: faeces | place: Austria | collected 2013
TATTAACGAAGACAAAATCCGTCCTGAATTTGTTGTCTCAACAGAGCCTACAGACGGCGGCATTTACAGAGGCCAGAGAGGCCGTATGGAAATCCGCATCGACGTTAAAGGTGTTTCCTGCCACGGTTCAGCACCTGAGCGCGGCGACAATGCAATCTACAAGATGGCAGATATCCTTCAGGACGTTCGTTCATTAAACGAAAACGATGACGCAGATGAGACCGAAATCAAAGGTCTTGTAAAAATGCTTAATCCTAAGTACAACCCGGACTGGGAAGAAGCACGCTTCCTAGGCCGCGGTACTGTGACAGTATCCCAGATTTTCTATACATCACCAAGCCGCTGTGCTGTTGCAGACTCCTGCGCTGTTTCTCTTGACCGCCGTATGACATTCGGTGAGACATGGGAAAGCTGCTTAGACGAAATCAGAGCCCTTCCTAGTGTTCAGAAGTACGGCGATGATGTTGTTGTTTCCATGTACAATTACGACCGTCCATCCTACACAGGCTGTGTTTACGAAATCGAGTGCTACTTCCCTACATGGGCTATTCCAAAGGATCACAAAGTCACACAGGCTTTAGAAGAAGCTTATACAAGCCTTTACGGCGACAAACGTATCGGTGCTGAGGAAACACTTGAAATGAGACAGGCCCGTCCGCTCACAGATAAGTGGACATTCTCAACAAACGGCGTTTCAATCATGGGAAGAAACGGTATCCCTTGCATCGGCTTCGGACCTGGCGCAGAAGCTCAGGCGCACGCACCAAACGAAAAGACATGGAAACAGGATCTTGTAACATGTGCCGCTGTTTACGCTGCACTTCCGGCTGCATACTGCAAATAATTAAACCACAGGGGGCAAAAGCTTCTGCCCCCATATCTTAAAATTAAACTTTTGGAGGATTTTATTTATGAAAACATTACAGGATTACATCGACAAATTAAACAAATTAAACTTTAAAGATATGTACAACGGCGACTTCTTCCTTACATGGGAGAAGACAGACGACGAAATCGAAGCTGTATTCACACTTGCTGACGCTCTGCGTTATATGAGAGAAAATAACATCTCTACAAAGGTTTTTGAGAGCGGTCTCGGAATTTCTCTTTTCCGTGACAACTCTACACGTACACGTTTCTCCTTTGCTTCTGCCTGCAACTTATTAGGACTTGAAGTACAGGATCTTGATGAAGGCAAATCTCAGGTTGCTCACGGCGAAACAGTCCGCGAGACAGCAAACATGATTTCTTTCATGGCTGACGTTATCGGTATCCGTGACGATATGTACATCGGCAAAGGAAACAAATATATGCACGAAGTTGTTGACGCTGTGACACAGGGCAACAAGGACGGTATCCTTGAGCAGAAACCGACACTTGTAAATCTTCAGTGCGATATCGACCATCCGACACAGGCAATGGCTGATATGCTTCACATCATCCATGAGTTCGGCGGCGTTGAAAATCTTAAAGGCAAAAAACTTGCAATGACATGGGCCTACTCTCCTTCCTACGGAAAACCTTTATCTGTACCACAGGGCATCATCGGTCTTATGACACGTTTCGGCATGGATGTTGTTCTTGCACATCCTGAAGGCTATGAAATATTCCCTGAGGTTGAAGAAGTCGCTGCGAAGAACGCCGCAAAATCCGGCGGTTCTTTCACAAAAACAAACAGTATGGCTGAAGCCTTCAAAGATGCTGATATCGTTTATCCAAAGAGCTGGGCTCCGTTTGCAGCAATGGAAAAACGTACAGAGCTTTACGGCAACGGCGATACAGAGGGTATCAAGGCACTTGAGAAAGAGCTTCTTGCACAAAACGCCGAGCATAAAGACTGGGCTTGTACCGAAGAACTTATGGCAACAACAAAAAACGGCAAGGCACTTTACATGCACTGCCTCCCTGCTGATATCACAGGCGTAAGCTGTGAAGAAGGCGAAGTTGACGCTTCCGTATTCGACCGTTACAGAAATCCTTTATATAAAGAAGCAAGCTTTAAACCATACATTATTGCAGCAATGATTTTCCTTGCAAAATTTGCCGATCCTGCCGATATTCTCAAAAAGCTTGAGGAAAAAGGTACTCCAAGAGTGTTCAAATAATTGACAGGGGTGTAATAAAATGGCTGACAAGAAAAAAAGAGTTGTTATCGCTCTCGGCGGTAACGCGCTGGGAAATACACTCCCGGAACAAATGAAGGCTGTTAAAATCACAGCAAAGGCCATTGTTGACTTAATTGAAGAAGGCTTTGAGGTCGTTGTCGCACACGGCAACGGTCCTCAGGTCGGTATGGTTAATAACGCAATGATTGCCTTGACACACGAAGATGAACAGCAGCCGAACACACCGCTCTCCGTCTGCGTTGCCATGAGTCAGGCCTATATCGGCTATGACTTACAAAACGCTCTGAGAGAAGAACTTTTAAACAGAAATATTACAGATGTTCCTGTTGCGACAATGATTACGCAGGTGCGTGTCGATGCCGATGATCCTGCCTTTTTGGCGCCGTCAAAGCCTATTGGCAAGTTTGTCAGCAAAGCTCAGGCCGAAAAGATGGAAAAACAATTCGGCTATATTATGAAGGAAGATGCCGGACGCGGCTACCGCCGTGTTGTCGCTTCTCCGAAGCCTGCCGAAATCATTGAAATCGGCACAATCCGCACAATGGTTAATTCCGGTGATCTCGTCATCGCCTGTGGCGGCGGCGGCATTCCTGTCATCCGCGAAGGAAACCATTTAAGAGGCGCCAGTGCCGTCATTGATAAAGATTTTGCAAGCTGCCTGATGGCAAAAGAGCTTGATGCGGATTACTTAATTATTCTCACTGCCGTTGAAAAGGTTGCCTTAAATTATGGCACACCTGATGAAAAATGGCTCAGTGACCTCTCTGTTGAGGAAGCAAAACGCTACATTGACGAAGGACACTTCGCCCCCGGCTCAATGCTTCCTAAAGTACAGGCCGCCGTTGATTTCGCCCGGTCAAAACCGGGGCGGACAGCTTTAATTACGCTTCTTGAAAAATCAAGAGAAGCACTTCAGGGAAAAACCGGCACGCTTTTCCATCTGTAAACCAACAGTGCCAACGATTTTGACCTCTCCTAAACTAATATAAAATCGAAATCCAAAAATACCGGCTTTCATCGTCAGGATATTCGCTTCTTAAGCGCTGTTCTGAGACGTAAGCCGGTATTTTTTATACAATGATTATTTTTTTAATGCAACAACTTCGATTTCTACAAGAGCGTCTTTCGGAAGCGCTGCCACCTGTACCGCAGAGCGGGCAGGATAATTGCCTTCGCTGAAAAATTCTGCATAAACGCCGTTCATCTTTGCAAAATCAGCGATATCCTTTAAAAATACAGTTGTCTTCACAACATCGTCCATTGTGCATCCTGATGACTCCAGAATAGCTTTTACATTTGTCAGAGACTGTCTTGTCTGTCCTTCGATATCCTCTGCTGCAAAGCTGCCTGTTTCCGGGCAAATTGGAAGCTGTCCCGAAAGAAAAAGTAAACGCCCTGTGTCAACCCCCTGTGAGTATGGGCCAATTGCTGCCGGTGCCTTGACCGTACTTAATACTGTTTTCATATACCATCTCTCCTTTTAAAATAATTTTTCATTATAATAATAATTTATCACACTTCGCGTTATATGTCAATATTCCTTCGCGACAGCAGACGTTTTTTATAAATCATTCTATAACCCGAATTCCTGAAAATTCTTCAGCAAGAAACATTGAAATTATTTCCGGTACGTGCGATAATATAGAAAAAGTTATTTTTTATATACATGGGAGAAAGTTATGTTACCTAAAATTTTACAGCCATATACAATTCTTGTTGATTTCCTCGCACAGGCACTCGGTCCCGATTATGAAATCGCCCTTCAGGATTTGACCTCCGAGGAACATGCCATCGTCGCCATTGCCAACAATCATATTAGCGGCCGCCGTGTCGGCAGTCCTTTAACCGATGCTGCGCTGCAGATGTTAAAATCAAAAGCCTACGAAAGCAATGAATTTTTAACGAATTACAAAGGAATTTCTGAGGACGGACGACTTCTCCGTTCCTCAACAATGTTTATTAAGGACGAAAATGATACACCGGTCGGCCTTTTATGCATCAATTTTGATGCAAGCCGCTATGCCGATCTGAGCCGCAAGCTGCTCTCGATTGTTCACCCCGAAAGCTTTATTCAGAGCGCTTCATTTGAAACTGAATCTGACAATCCACTGATCAAAAAGCCTGCGGCGCCGTCCATCACAGAAAACTTCCCGATAGATATTTCTGCTCTGATGCAGAAAATATTTACCGACTGCACTGCCTCGCTTGAAACGCCGGTTGACCGTCTGACGCAGCATGAACGCCGCGAAGTCATTGCTGCCTTAAATAATCAGGGTTTTTTCCAGCTCAAAGGCGCCATCGCCTTTCTTTCAAAGAAGCTGTCCTGCTCACCGGCAACACTCTACCGATGCCTCAACGAAATCAGCGAATAGACCGATGTATATTATATGGCTAAAAAAGAGGTGCCGCCTCACGATTTTCCGCTCGTGAAGCGACACCTCTTTTTATTTAAAGTACCTTTGATAAAAACTCTTTAAGTCTTGGATTTTTAGGATTTGCAAAAAATTCCTGAGGTGTATTCTGCTCGACAATACGTCCCTCGTCCATGAAAAGCACTCTTGAAGCAACCTCTCTTGCAAAGCCCATCTCATGAGTGACAACGACCATTGTCATACCGTCATCCGCAAGCTGGCGCATAAGGTCAAGTACCTCGCCGACCATCTCCGGATCAAGCGCTGATGTCGGCTCATCAAAAAGAAGGACATCAGGATTCATTGCAAGACTTCGCACAATGGCAATACGCTGCTTTTGTCCGCCGGATAGCTGAGCCGGATAAGATTTTGCCTTATCGGCAAGTCCGACACGTGCCAAAAGCTCCATCGCCTTTGCTTCAGCCTCCGCCTTTGACATCAGCTTTAACTTTACAGGTGCCAGTGTAATATTATCCAAAATCGTCAGATGAGGAAACAGATTAAAATGCTGAAATACCATCCCCATCTTCTGACGGATTTTATCAACCTCTTTCGGCTTTGCCGCCGTAATATTCTGACCTTCGAAGAAAATATCGCCGGAAGTCGGTGTTTCCATAAGGTTCAAACACCTTAAGAATGTACTCTTTCCCGAACCTGAAGGCCCGATAATAACAACCTTTTCACCTTTTTTAATTTCTTCATTAATATCCTTTAAAACTTTGAGATGTTCAAAATCCTTATTCAAATTCTTAACGCTTATCACTTGCTGCCAGCCTCCTTTCAAACATATTCAGAAGCTTTGTAAGGCCTACAACAGCAATGAGATACATCGCGGCAGTAATGAAAAGCGGCATAATGTACTCATAAGTTGCAGCACCGACATTTTGTGCGGCTTTTGTGACGTCCGTCACTGTCATAAATCCCATAATTGACGTTTCTTTAATAAGCACGATAAACTCATTGCCGAGTGCCGGAAGAATGTTCTTCACCGCCTGCGGCAAAATAATATAACGCATCGTCATGGCACTGTTAAGGCCAAGCGAACGTCCGGCCTCTGTCTGTCCTTTATCAACCGCCAAAATACCGGCACGGACAATCTCCGCCACATAAGCACTGGAGTTAATACCAAAGCCTATAACCGCAGCCATAATCGGCGATGAGTCTCTGGAATTCATAATGAGAAACCAAAGGATCAGCAGCTGCACGTACACCGGCGTACCTCTGATAATCGTGATATAAATATTGCAGAGCCACTCAAGCGGCTTCAATCCTTTTTTATCCCGGGCTGATACCTTTATAATTGCGATAAGCGTACCGATCAGCACACCTAAAAGCACTGCAAAAAATGATACCTCCAATGTTTTACCGAAACCTTTCAGATATGCCATATATCTGTCTTTTTCGATAAATACCATATAAAACTTATCGGCCTGTTCTGCCAACCATTCCATCATTATCCTTTATCCTCTCCAAAACCGCACAATTATTTTGTTGTGTGGTTCAATGTAAATTCTTCAATCTTACCCTCTGCCATTAATTTCTCAAGAATCGGGTTGATTTTGTCAAGAAGCTCCTTATTGCCTTCCTGTACGGCAATCGCATACTTATCTGTCATAACCTCACCGTCAAGGATCGCAAGATTTTCATTGGCAGCAACCATCTGCTCTGCCGGAAGCGCATCCATAATAATACAGTCAATCTTATCATTATTCAAATCAAGGGCAGCCTCTGCGAACTTATTGTAGCGTTTTGGTTCAAAGCCATTATCTGCACAGTATACAATATCTGCTACAGTACCGGACTGAACACCGATAATTGTTTCTGCATTAATGTCATCTTTGGAGGCAAGTCTTCCTGACTCTTTATTGACAACAACAACCTGCTTTGATGTCGCATATTCTACTGAAAAGTCCATTACCTTATCGCGTTCCTCAGACACAGAAATACCTGCAGCCGCAAAGTCAGCCTTGCCCTGCTGAACAGCCATTAATGCACCGTCAAATGTCGTATTCTGAATCTCAAGTTCTACGCCCAGCTCCTTTGCAATCTCATTGGCGATATCTACATCGACACCGACAACTGTCTCACCGTCTTCTGTGTACTCATATGGCGGAAAACCTGCCTCTGTCACCATAATCAGCTTATCACTGCTGCCTTCTTTAGAATCAGCATCTGATGCTGCCTCTGTACCGTCTGCTGTACTTTCTGTCTGAGCCTCTGTTGTCTTTGTTTCTGTGTCACTGCTTCCGCAGCCTGCCATAAGACCTGCGGCCATTGTTAATGTTAAAAATAATGCTGTTGCTTTTTTCATCGTATTTTCCTCCTTAAAATCTCTTATATAAGCGTCTTTCGCATGAAAATTCAATCTCTTTCAAAGTTCATGGATTAATTTATCATTGACCGCCCCTTTTGTCAATAGAGGAAATACATATTTTTGCTTTTTCTATGTATATTTATACTTTTACATCTTTTTCTTCTGTATAAACGGTTATTTTGATGCATATTTTATGCGCCGCACAGAAATCTGCACCCACGCGGTCCGCAGCAGCTTCGTTTATGCCCATTTTTCGCATACAGCCGCCACAATTTCTTCCTGGTGCATTCCTCTTGAGCCTTTACATAAAAGAGCGTCACCGTCTGAAAGAATATTGTTAATATATTCTGCTGCCGAAGCATTGTCATCAAAGTGTGTTGTTACAATATGCGGCGCTTTTTCATTGACTGCCTGTATCAGCGCTTTCATCATCGGGCCGACAGCAACAATCTCATCAATCGGCAGCTTTGCAATGGCAAGTCCCGTCTCATAATGGCAGTCCCATGCCTTTTCTCCAAGCTCTAAAACATCGCCCAAAGATAATATTTTCCGTCCTGCATTATCCACGGATACAAGTACCTGCGCACCGCTCTTAATTGAATCCGGGCTCGCATTATACGTATCATCAATAACCTTAATGCCGCGGCTTAAATGGCTGACCTGCTGACGCATGGCAATACCGGCATAATTTTCCACACCTGTCTTTGCCTCTTTTAAGCTGACGCCGTGCATTGCAATCGCCAGTGCCACAAGGGCATTGCTGACACTGTGAAGTCCAAGCTGAAGCATAGACACCGGCATTCTGTCATCGTCACAGACAAAATCAAAACACTGCCGTCCGTCTTTTATATGAATATTTTCCGCCCTAAACGGCGCCCTGCCGCCATCTGCGGAAAAGCTTAAAATCGTTTTATCCCTCAAAAATTCAAGCCGCCCGTCATCCCATGCTTTCTTTGCGACGGTCTGCAGCATATCATTATCAAGATTGACATAAAGTGTGTTGTTTTTATCAAAATGACGGGCAATCTGAAGCTTCTCCGCCATAATATTTTCACGGCTCTTAAACTGGGCAAGGTGGGCAACACCGATATTTGTCACAACAGCCGTGTCCGGGTGAACAAAATCTGCCAGCTCTCCCATCTCGCCAAAGTCGCTGATTCCCATTTCTATAACAGCAATTTCATGACAGCTCTCAAGACGAAACAGTGTCAGAGGCACGCCGATGTTGCTGTTTTGATTGCCGGCTGTCTTAAGAACATTGTATACCGGCGACAGCGCCGCCGCAATCATCTCCTTTGTCGATGTCTTACCGACACTTCCCGTAATACCAATCACAGGAATATTGAACTTTTTCTTATACCATACCGCCAGCGCACCAAGTGCTTTTTCCGTATTTTCCACAAGAATATGAGGCTTGCCGTCCGTCACAATTTCATTTCTCGATGTAAAAACAGCGGCAGCGCCATTTTCAAAAACCTGTCCGATAAACTTGTGGGCATCTACCCTCTCGCCGATAATAGGCACAAACAGTGAGCCTTCCTTTGCCTCCCTGCTGTCAATACAGACATTGGTTACAATCACATTTTCATCGCCGCACAAAAGTTTTCCTCCTGCTGCTGCGACAATATCTTTTACACTAAAACTTTCCATTCATCAAATCCTCCTGCTATTAAAATTTATCAAGCTTATAGGCAACCTCCTCGCCCAACTTTACTTTAGTCTCATAGCCGTCCTTCATATTTTTTAAAATATCCATACGGACACTGACGACATTCTTTTTCACAAGTACTATGACTGTCGAGCCGCCAAATTCAAAATAACCTTTTTCATTGCCGCGGCAGACATATCCTTTTGTGTCATGGTTGACGATTCGCCCGACCATCATGGCGCCGACCTCCATCTGAACGATATCTCCGAAATTTTCAGTCCGGATCACCGTATATTCCCGGCTGTTTTCCTTATACACATCGGCAAAATCAAGCGCCGCCGGATTCACTGTGTGAAGGCAGCCCGGAATTTTAAAGTTCCTGCTTTTGCGCCCGCTGTCCACGTAACAAAACCGATGATAGTCATCGACTGTCAGACGGAATAAAAAACAGTAACCGCCCTCAAAGGCATCCGAAAGGCGCTTGTTCCTAAGAAGGGACGACACTGTATACTCTGAATTTTTAATTGAAAAAACACTATCTTTATTTATCCTGTATACGGACAGCTTCGCATCGCACGGACTGATGAATACGTCGTCTGCCATATTGACCGGACGCTTTCCCGGCTTAATCCTCCGCTTAAAAAAGTCATTGTATGAACGATAGGAAACCGGCTCATATTCCGACATATCAATATGATTATTTTTAATAAACGGACGTATGCCCAATTTTGACAGTCTTGTATTTAAAAGATATCCGCCGATTTTCGATACTATAGGGTGGCACAAAAGCTTCACTGCCATCCGCCCCAAAACAGTCCCGTAAAGCTGTTTCAGAAACTTGTCCTGCCCATTATCCCCATCATAGCTTACGCCGTCTCTGTCTCTATATTTCATTTATAATTCCACCTTTAAAAACTCTCACAAATATATTATGTTCTACATTATTATATAGGATAATACTTTATACGGTCAATGGCATTTTAAAGGCTGCCTGTAAAAGAGAAAATCCCCTGCAATTTATTTAAAAATCACAGGGGAAAAGTGGGCTTAAACGGCTCAGTTTTCTTTATATTTTATTTTTTATACTACTTTTATAACGTCCGGGAGTTGTGCCTTCTTTATTTTTAAATACACGTATGAAAGATTCACAACTGACATATCCCACCATATTTGCCACTTGCTGAACAGATAAAGCTTCGTCTTCCATAAAAAATTGCTTCGCCTTATCTACTCTGATTTTTTGAATATAGTCCAACAAGCCCTCGCCTGTATTTTTCTTAAAAGTCCGCGATACAAAATCAAGATTTTTATTTAAAGATTCAGCAATTGAAGTTACATTCAAATTATAATCCATATAATGTGTCACAATAATATTCTTCACATTTTTCACAAAATCCTTTTCTAAATTCCCTTCTTCACATTGATTACAGTTTTCTACCTGTTCTAAAAGCATATTAATCTTATTGCAAAACTCATCAATGTTATCAAACTCAATCAAATCGACATACATATCCACATCATCTGTCGTCTTATTTTCTTTCAATACTTGAGTATAACTGACACTATCTAAAATTCGTCCCAACAAAGAATAAAGTCTTAGTTTATACACCTGAGGTGAAAGCTCTGAATTGCTGTAATAATCTTTCATAATATGTGAAAAAGTTTCCTTAGCCTTTGTAATATCTCCCGATTTAATATAATTCTCAAGATATGCTTCTTCCTTCACTGGATGTATGTATATTCGATTTTCACATCCTAAACTAACCGCTGAATAATCTACAGTTAAGCTTCTATTACCCATAAATTTAAGATGCCTTATCATCCTGCTTACTTCCTTAAAACCATTTCTTAGCCCTTTAACACCTATATGATAATTAGAAACCGCTGTTAAAGTATCAATTGCATATCGCTCTCTTAAAAGATTTTGAATCTGTTTAAGGCTGTTTTTCAACACCTGACCGTTATTTTCTGCATTATTTTCCTCTGTACTAAGACAAAATATAATTCTGTCCTGATAAGGTATACTAACTACTTTATAGTTTTCCTCCATAAGTTTGATTAAAAACGCCTCGCAAAAACGCATTGGAAGTTCATCGCTTTCTTTTCCATTATCTTCAGAAAAGTATGCCGTAATATCAACGAAGTACATATAGATAAAACAATTAAAACCTTTTTCAGGATATACCCCTATATCATGAGCACTTTTGAGTATAGCCTCATCACTGCTTTTTTTATTTTCTAACATGGCACAAAATAACTTTCTTTTTTCTATCGCGTTTTTTTCTTTATATAAATTCTCGTATGCCATTTTCTGTTCCATTGTTTCTAAAATTACGCTTCGGATTTCTGAATATGAACCCGCGAAAATTCCTTTCCTTCCACTGTCATGATTGACCAATGCAAGTAATTGTCGCAAAGGATTATAAGAGCGCCAAATGCCTACGCCAATTAGCGTAAAACACAGTGCCACACATAAAATCAGCATACCGATGGACAACAATATAATCTTCTTAACCGCTGTTTTCAAATCAGTTTCAGGCTCAATTGCTACATATGCGATTGGAATCATCCCACTTTTCTTATAAGCAATCAAATTCCTCCCGATTTTTTTATATCCCTGATTATCATTAAAAAAATCCATATCTAATTCCGCGAATTCAGACCATTTTGTATTCACAGCTATTTTATTTGTTTTTAAATCAACAATCGACAAAATTTTTTCATTAATTGTTTCATTCTCAAGGCCTGACGATAAATTGGAAAGCATATTTTTTCTGAACTTAATAACAAATGTACTTCTCACACCTTCCTCACGCTGCGTAACAGGATACGTCTGAACAAAACACAAATCGCCGTCACTCGTACATTCTATTTTTCCACCAGTATATTCCTTACCATTAAAATATCTTTCCCATAATTCAGGGCTTTCCCCAAAAATTTTATCAACACGACCAACTGAACCTACATCAATCCCCTCACCCGAATTGAAATGTATAATGATATCTTCAATAAAACCATCACTTACGGCCTCTATATTAATCTGTCTTCCAAGTTTACTAATCGCATTTGTCAGCTGATTTCCCGATGGATTATTGATAATATAATTAAAATTCTCATTTTGAATCAAAGAATAGCAAACTGTATTTGCCCGCTTAATTTGATTTTCCATAGATGTATAAACCTCCTGCACCTCATTTTCCAACTTCTTCCGGGCATTTTTTTCCTCCGAAGAAATCAATTGACATGTTAGTGCGTAAAAAGCCAAAGATAACGCCGCAAATAAAAGGAGACAAATAATCGAGTAGAACATAATCACTTTTATAACAACAACCTTCTCGGATTTATTAATCTTTTTCATACTTGTCCCCTCTTTCTGCCGATCTTTAATCCAAATTCTGCCATATAGAATTATAAGCCTATTTCTTTTTCGCTGCAGACAGCTTCTCCTGCTCTATACGGCATTTTCATTTTCACAGTACCGTCACCTGCAATAAAATATTCTTTCGAAAGATACATCACAGTTTTATTCGCTTCTGAAAATAATATCTTTTCAAAAACCTTTCTTTCAGTTGCATATAAAGCTGTAGCAGCCTCTATCATATAATAAACTCCTGCATTTGCCCCATTAAAGCCATGATGAGCCACCTGCACAATATCAGATTTTAAATATTTTCCATATCTTGCTATCATTTCAGAACACGCAAAATAATTGGCATCTCCCAAAAAAATAACCTTGTTTTCTTCTGCCTCCATCATTAGTACTGTCGATGAGTCATTATAACACTCTAACGGACGGGAACACAAGTCTTCATGAGTTGACAATACCGTAAATTGCAGATTACTGACACAAAATCTTTGACCTGTATGTAAATAAATCTTATCAAATTCTGTATGCTTCTCCATTAACTGCCAAAATTCCTGCATTGTCACTTTATCATCTGTCTTCCACTGTTCTGCCCCTGCCACAGATATAGAAGGAAAATTGTAATAAACCTTCTGAATTTTTACATCATCAAATCCAGCTTCGATAAAATCCATAAATTTTACAATATGATCCTGATGTCCATGAGATAAAAACCAACCGGAAATAACAATATCTTTTTCATTCTTCGTATGTTTACGAAGAAAATTATGAAGTCTTATATGATCATTTTCAGAAAACATATGTGCACTGTCAACTATAAAAAATGTTCCGTCATTGCATTTTACAATATAACACATACCACAGTCAATTCTTCTGTAATCTAATTCAAATTGATAAAGTTCCGTTTCACAGCATCCATTTCTCGAAACTGACCGCTCATATTTTACAGCATTCTCATCAATAATAATATGAATTTTTCTATCATGCCCCGTATAATAGGTATGAAGCTCTGTATCTTCGTAAAAAAAGGTATAAAAACTATTATCTCTTATTTCTCTGAAATCATAAGGTTTTCCATAAATCTGCAGTGCCTGCTGAATATAAGTATCAAACACAATTTTTTCTACATTTTCTATAAGATATATTGTGCATTTCATACTATTGCAATATTTTTTAATATTCTCACAAGTTTTACAGTTTAATAAAAAATCATCGGTATTCATCATCCCTTATCGGCACCTCCCATCGCAAAGCCTTTCGACATGAATTTCTGTGCGAACATATATAAAACAACGCAAGGCATCATGTAAATGACCGAATAAGCTGCCAAACGCCCATATTCAATCATACCGCCATCCTGAAAATATTGGTAAATTCTTACGGCTGCCGGATATTTTGTCGATGACTGCAGTAAAATAAACGGCGTGAAGAAATTGCCCCACACACCTGTAAAAACATAAATCAATACTGTAAAAATACCCGGTTTCATTAATGGCATAATAACCCTTCTCAAGACAGCCGAAGCACCCGCACCGTCAACCTTCGCAGCCTCCTCCAGTGTTACCGGAACAGAATCCATAAAATTCTTTGTCATCCATATACCGTACGGAAGATTTGTCGCTGCCATAAAAAGGGCGATGCTCACAAGATTATCCTGCATATTTAATGTGATAAACATTTTAAACACCGGTACTAATATGGCATTAATCGGCAGAGATGTCATAAACAAAATAATATATAAAAATTTTGCTTTTCCTCTAAGTTTATATCTGGACAGCGGATAGGCAGCCAGCATAGAAACAATCACCGTAACAACCGATGTCAAAATAGACATGTAAAAACTATTTGCAAATCCCCGTAAGTTATCCTTATTCGTAAATACCGCCAAATAATTATCCAATGTCGGATTCTTCGGCAGAGAAATTCCTGCACTTGCAGACGGATTGATTGATGCCAAAAACAGCCAAAGCATCGGAACAATAAATATGACAGCGATAATTCCCAATATTATGTATTGTATAAAAACAACTCTCTTTTTTTTCTTCATATTTTATCCCACCTACAACTTTGTTTTTGACAATTTCATATAAATACAGCTAAATATAATACCTATCACAAGCATAATCAGGGCAATGGCTGTTCCGTATCCCATCTGATAGCTTCCGAATGCCTGCTTATACATATAAATAGATAACGTTGTTGTTTTTGTTCCCGGGCCGCCGCCGGTCATTGCATAGATTAAGCCGAATACAGATAATGTTTTTAACGTAATTAAACTCATACATGTCATAATCGTATTCTTTACAAGCGGTATTGTAATATAAAACATCTTTTTTATGCCGGATGCACCATCCAATTCGGCCGATTCTTCAACCTCTCCCGAAATATCATCAAGTGCCGCCTGAAACTGCATCATAGAAAATGCCGTACCGTGCCAAATATTTGCAACAATTGTTGTCATCATCGGAAATTTGTACAGCCATGACAACGGCTCGCTCAAAATTCCCGTATTGTTTAAAATCACATTCAGTGTGCCGTCTTTTGCAAAAAATGCTACCCAGCACAGCGCTACAACGACCTCCGGCATAATCCAACCGATTAACACAGACATTCCTGTAAAGCTTCTGAAGCCCTTTCTTTTTTCCTTCATTAAAAAGGCAATAATAAATCCAAGCACAAGCTGTCCTATAATTGCCGAAAAAACAAGGAAAATAACCGTATTCATAAAGCTTGTTTTAAAAAGAGGGTCTGAAAATAATCTCGTGAAATTAGAAAACCCTACAAAATTGTAATTTTGAGCTTTTGTCCCACTTAACGTCATATCCGTCATCGAATAAAAACAACTTAATATGATTGGCCATAAAAAGAAGAACAACAGCAATAGGATTGCCGGCAAAAGATAAATAATTGCTTTTTTCTCCTGACGTGTTGGTTTCATTTTTTTCATAAGCATTCTCCATATTCAGGCTTTTGCACGAACCCATACGCTGTGCAAAAGCCTGTTTTATCTTATTTTTCTTCTACATTGTCTTCTCCGACAATTCCTGTCACACGGGACGCATATTCATTCATAGCTTCTTCTGCTGTCAATGCGCCGCTTGCAACTTCTTCAACAATCGTCTGAATCTGAGTTGATACCATTGCATAATTTTCGTTTTTCGGACGTACAAATGAATTTTCCATGTACTTTGTTATTTCATTAATATATGGACGTTTTCCATATTCCTCAACCTCTAAGGAATCAACTCTCGGTGACATACGTCCGTCATAAAGACTTCTTCCTGTAGCATTTTCCTGACTTCCGCAGAATTTCAAAAATTCTGCTGCCAAATCTTTGTTTTCACAATAACTGGATACAGCCCATGACCAACCGCCGCTCATTGTTACAGTCGCAGGGTCTCCGCCGTTTTGTGTCGGCATCGCAGCCATGCCAATAACATCTTCTACATTTTCCACAGGATAATCACCTGTAGGCAGCCATGAACTTGCTAATGTACATACATTAAATGCCATTCCCAGTTTTCCATCTGCAAGGTCTCTCTGAGTCTGGGTGTCTTTTGAAAGCGCTGTATCTATATCCACTGTCACACCTTCTGAAAATGCGTCACTGATAAAAGAAAATGTATCTAACAATCCCTGACTCTTTACAAGCCATTTTCCGTCATTATACAGCTGGTCTCCTGTACCATATAAAAGCTGTTCAAAGGTCTGCATTGAAACACCTTCGCCGCTGCTTGTACTTACTATCATTGAAAGCCCTGAAACACCTTCCTGTGTTTCTTCGATTTTGCGTGCCGCCTCAACAATTTCTGCCCAGTTTTTCGGCTGCCACGGAATGCTGTATCCGGCTTTTTCTAAAACCTTTTTATTATAGAAAATTCCTCTTGAGTCTGTAGATACAGGAATACCATAGATTTTTCCATCTGTCCCTTTTACAGCTGCTTTTGTTCCGTCAAGATACTTATCCCAATCTTCCCATTCATTCAGATACTCGTCAAGACATGCCAAATATCCACTGGCCGCATCTGTTGCTGTCATGTAAGTATCCTCCATAAAAATATCCGGCGCTGTGCTCTCTGATGAGAGCTGTAATGCCAGCAATGTCGCATAATCACCCTCTGAAGATGAAATAGGTGACAGTTCAATCTTACATCCCGGATGTTCGGCTTCAAATTTTTCAATAATTTTTTCTTCATTAAGCCATGCTTCCAGTGGGTCATTTGACGCCGATTGCTTGTAAGTAAATGTAAGTACTGTCTCCTCTCCTCCTGATGTATTGTTTCCTTCAGAAGCATTATTCTTACTTTCACCTGCTCCACTTGAATTGCATCCCCCAAGTACTGCTATACTTGCTGCCAATAGTAAGGCCATGATACGTTTTGTTTTCATAAAGATCTCCCTTTCTGTGATAAAAGTTAATTTATATCCCATATCATATATGTGCTTTTGTTTTTAGTAAATATTCAAAATTTTTTCAGTCTTTCGTTTTTTGTTTTCAACATTTTATACATTTTTAACACGGTTTTAACATTATTTTTATATATTTTCCCCATTTATTCCCGGTATTTACTATGTTTTAAGAGTTTCCAATTAGATGTTTATACATATCTGAAAATTTTCTAAATTTTCATTTTTTAGTATGATTTGCCCATGTGTTTTTATAAAATTGACATTTTTTGTAAACTGTCAAATTTTGTTCAATAAGTTCCAATCCTATATTTATCACATTTTTCTGAAATTCCACCATTTAAGAAGGCCGCATACGAAAAAATATCGCACACGGCCTTTGACTAAAATATTATTCGGTTTTTTGTACAAGCATCTTATGCCAGATATTTCTTTAATTCTTCAGCCTTGTCAATGTTTTCCCAAGGAAGACTGACATCATTGCGGCCAAAATGACCGTAAGCTGCTGTCTGTTTATAAATCGGACGTCTCAAATCAAGCATTTTAATGATGCCTGCCGGTCTTAAATCAAAATTTTCTCTGACAATTTCTACAAGCTTTGTATCTTCAAGCTTTCCTGTGCCGAATGTATCAACGCCGATAGATGTCGGCTGTGCCACACCAATGGCATAGGATAACTGGATTTCACACTTGTCTGCAAGACCTGCGGCAACAATATTTTTAGCAACATATCTTGCGGCGTAAGCTGCGGAACGGTCTACCTTTGTGCAGTCCTTTCCTGAGAATGCGCCGCCGCCGTGACGCGCGTAACCGCCATAAGTATCAACGATAATTTTACGGCCTGTAAGACCACTGTCGCCGTGAGGCCCGCCAATCACGAAACGGCCTGTCGGATTGATGAAAAACTTTGTATCTGCATCAACCATTTCCTTCGGAAGTACAGGCTCAAACACATACTTCTTAATATCTTCGTGAATCTGCTCCTGTGTCACATTCTCATCATGCTGTGTTGATAATACGACAGCATCAAGGCGCACCGGATGTCCGTCCTTATTGTACTCTACAGTCACCTGTGACTTTCCGTCCGGTCTTAAGTAAGGCAGTGTGCCGTCCTTGCGAACCTTTGTCAGCTGACGCGCCAGCTTATGTGCAAGCATAATCGGGTAAGGCATATACTCCTCTGTCTCATTGGAAGCATAGCCGAACATCATACCCTGATCGCCGGCACCGATGGCTTCGATTTCTTCATCACTCATCTTATTTTCCTTAGCCTCAAGTGCCTTATCAACACCCATGGCAATGTCTTTAGACTGCTCGTCCAAAGCAACAATCACGCCGCATGTATCGGCGTCAAAACCATATTTTGCTCTTGTGTAGCCGATTTCTCTTACTGTGTCGCGGACAATCTTCTGAATATCCACATAGGCATTTGTTGTAATCTCTCCCATGACAAGCACAAGTCCTGTTGTTGCCGCTGTCTCGCAGGCAACACGGCTCATAGGATCTTTCTCCATTAAAGCATCAAGAATAGCATCGGAAATAGCATCGCACATTTTGTCCGGATGGCCTTCTGTCACAGATTCTGATGTAAATAAAATCTTTTCGTCCATTGTAATCTCTCCTTTTCTTATTGTGTATGATAACTAAACAGAATATTCTCATTTTTTATGACATAGGAAATTGCATCCTATGTCATAAAAAAAGTCCGCTGAATAAGCGGACTTGATTACATCATCAAATCCTCTTATTGTTCGATGTTTATCGCTCGGGGAGGCACCTTCCATGTCTAAGCAGGGGTTGCCGCAATTTCGTAGACCCTTAGTCTCCATTGCTCTGAATAAGAGAATCTTCTTTTTTAGTTGTACATTTTATTATAACTGAATTTCTTTTAAAAATCAACCTATTTTCAGTTTAAATTTCTGAAGGTCTTTTTCATTATCAACGCGCTCAATGACACCGCCGAGGCTCTTTAGCTTGCCCTCGAAATCTTCATATCCTCGCTGAATATACTCAATGCCGTCCACAGTCGTAATGCCGTCGGCTGCCAGTGCCGCCATGACAAGCGCTGCGCCGGCTCTTAAATCCGGAGCGCTCACTGCAGCGCCCTTAAAGCCTTTAACGCCGGAAATGACTGCTGTATTGCCCTCAACCTTAATATGAGCGCCCATACGCGCCAGCTCGTCCACATACTTAAAGCGGTTCTCAAATATACTCTCTGTCACAATACTTGTACCGTCAGATAAGGCAAGCGCCACGGACATCTGCGGCTGCATATCTGTCGGAAAGCCCGGATAAGGCAAAGTTTTAATATTTGTCGATGAGCAGCGCTCGGAAGACACGACGCGGACTGCATCATCGCACTCCTCAATCTGTGCCCCAATCTCTAAAAGCTTCGCTGTAATTGATTCAAGATGCTTCGGGATAACATTCTTGACTGTAATATCACCCTTTGTTGCCACGGCAGCGCACATAAATGTTCCCGCCTCAATCTGATCCGGGATAATAGAATACTCTGTGCCATGCAGCTTATGCACGCCGCGGATACGGATAACATCCGTACCTGCGCCTTTAATATTGGCGCCCATGCTGTTAAGGAAGTTTGCCACGTCAACAATATGAGGCTCTTTCGCCGCATTTTCAAGAATTGTATAGCCCTCAGCCAAAGCTGCCGCCATCATCACGTTGATTGTCGCACCAACTGTCACAACATCAAAATAAATATGCGCGCCGCGGAGCTTCTCCGCCTCTGCGATAATCATACCATTTTCAATACGGACCTTTGCGCCAAGCATCTTGAAACCTTTAAGATGCTGGTCGATTGGGCGGCTGCCGATATTACATCCGCCCGGAAGGGATACTTCCGCACGTTTGTACTTTCCGAGACAGGCTCCCAAAAGATAATAGGATGCTCTGATTTTTCTTATAAAGCTGTCATCCACGCTCAAAGTGTGGAGTGTACTCGCGTTAATTTTTACTGTATTTTTATCAAGGCGCTCAATCCTCGCCCCTATAGACTCTATTGCCTGCAATAAAACATTAATATCTCTGACATCCGGTAAATTCTCAATAGTTACTGTCTGGTCTGTCATCACCGCTGCTGCCAAAATTCCCAGCGCCGCATTTTTCGCACCTGCGATAGGTACTTCACCGACCAAAGGGTTTCCGCCTTTTATAATATATTGATTCATTACACACCTCTTAATTTTTCTTTTTAGCGCCCACAGCGCCCTTTTCAGATGTATTCCTTACAAATATACACATTCAAATAATATATGCATATAGTTATTATTATAGCATATCTCGACTGTTTGTAAATTATTTTTTATATTTTCATGAATTTTATTACTAATTTTTTACGCTGACATGGCGCTTTTTGGCAATGTTGATTTCTCTCGTTCTTCCTCTGAAATAAAGTATCGTGAAAATCAACAACGAAACAGCCGATATATAAAAACCGGCAGTAAAGCCCTTCGGCCGGTATGTCATCTCAATTTCATGCCTGCCTGCATCAATATCAAAATAGAGCAGGCCATCGGCAACACTTTTTATTTCAACCGGCTCACCGTCAACGCTCACCGTCCATCCTTCATCATACGGAATGGATGTATACATAATACCATCAAATGCAGCATCTGCATAGCCGGTAATTTTTGTATCGGAATACGCTGTCACCTGAAACGGCGAGCGCGCAATTGCAGTATAAAAATCTGCCAGTGCATTGTCATCTGTGCCGAACATATAAAGCTCTACATCGGCACTTGAATATTCATCATCAAGCACAAAGGTCAGCGTCACTGTCTCACCCGCACCGAAGCGGCCGATATCGACAATGTGGCCTCTTGTATCGGAGTAGCTTTTTGTCGTCCCTCCTGCAGTGACTGTCAGCTTATCCATATGCGGCGCCTTATAATAAATATAGCGGTGTGCCATCTGAGCACCGTTAATTGTATACACAAGCTTATGCTCAGAGCCGCTGCCCTTTGTAAACCGGTAATCACCATTGCCTTCTTTAATAACTGTACCGCCGGTTGCCGCAGGCTCGCCTGTAATGAGTTCTTCCGTGTAAATATCCGAAGTAAGACCTGCCGCCTTTCTTGCAAAATCGTTAAGTACCTCCCACGGACGCACAGAAGCTGTATTCCACTGAGCGTAGCTGTCATTGACTAAAAAGCCGATGCCGACCGCGTGCGGATTTTCATAAACGTGTTTTTCCTCCACTGTTCCCAAATATCTGAAATCACGTATATTATCTGTTTTTGTATTTGAAAGAAGATACTTCACATCCAGCATGGCATCCGTCACCTCGGTGCTGCCCTGAAAGCTGAATTTATTGACCGCCGAAAAAAGCCCCAGATCGCCCATCAGCGTATCAATGCCGTCGCTCACCGTCGATGAAAACATAGACACACCCTTAAAACCGAGCCATGTCACATTATTTCGCCCGGCAAACTCATTGAGCTCCGTCCGGTAAAGCGTCTCCTGATGATCCGTCAGCTCATGGATGCCCTCTGAGGCCTTTAAATCCTTCACATAAGCAGAATAACTGACCGAACCGTTAGACAAAAGCCCGAAAATAGCATTGGCCGCAACCTCAATCACAAGGACAAAAAGCCATACATTTTTAAGAAGCCGCGTCTTATCCGGACGTGCCTTATAAAAATTCATTAAAATAAAGTAAACCCACAAAAGTGCCATTGTCACAATATAGACATAGATTTCCTTCTTTGTCTTGCCATAAGTATAGGCAAGCATAACAAAGCCCATACTGCCGATAAATGCCGTAAAATACTGCCATATTTTATAGCGGCGCAGCATGAGAAAGACCTCATAGCACATCGTCAGCAAAATAAAGATGTAAATAAACGTAAATCGGTTTGGCAGGCTGTTCGGATAATGGAAGCCGTGCCATATGTAGTCAAGAAAATTGACATTGCAGCTGAAAATCATAAAAACAAGCAGAAGCAACTTTGTCACCTTATGGGTGACCGGTGTTTTCGGCCGGAATAAGTATAAAATCACAAACATCATAACAATGACGCCGCAGTAAAGATTTGGCAGACCGCTAAGACTCGTCGGCTCAACCATTGCCATATGCTGTGACAATATGTCCCAAAAATTTTTATAAAACTTAAACACCGTCGGAAAGGTTGATTCTGCCGAATGTGTCTGCATCAGCGCAAAGAAAGCCGGAAGCAATAGTACTGCGCCCACAGCGCCCGCAAGCAGCGAATAGCCGGCAAACTTAAGCCCTCTGTCCAAAAACAGTTTAAAGCTTTTTGTTCTTTTCTGAATAAACAGTACAAAGAAATAAAGCACAAGAAATATACATACCATAATTGATATGTAGTAATTGCATATGATGCAGGCTGCAAGAGAAACACCGTACATAAAGCCCTTCCCTTCGCGCATCAGCTTTTCAAGTCCGAGCATCACAAGCGGGAAGATAAAAATACAGTCCAGCCACATAATATTCCAGTTATAGCCGAGTACCCAGCCGCTTAAAGCATAAAATAAACTGAAATAAACAATTGTCACATCATATTTTTTATAGTGCTTACTAATATAGTAAGCAAAGCTTAAACCTGAAAGTGCAATTTTCAGAATAATAATCATTGTAAATACTTCAATGAGAAAAGCTCTCGGCACAAGCAAAAACAGAGCATTTAACGGGCTTGCCAGATAGTATGCCGTAATCGCCCAAAAATTAATGCCAAGGCCGCCGTTCCATGAATAAAGCAGACTGCCGCCATTGACAATCTTATCATAAAAATCCGAAAAAAACGGCGCATACTGGTGATATGAGTCGATAATAAGCACCGCCCTGTCGCCAAACGGATGAATGCCGAGCGCAATATCCGCGGCCGTCACAATGACAAGCGGTATAAAAAATGCAAGCAGATAATAAAACCGCCGCATGACAAAACTATCTTTCGATAATCCAAACTTTTTTCTGTCTGATTTTTTTTGCTTTAATGTGCCAAACATCTTTCTACACCTTTCACGGCAGCTTTATTTTCCAAGTGCCGCTTTCACTTCCTTACTCATCTTTTCGACAGCCTGCGCGATTGTCAGACCGTCCACATCAATTATCAAATCCGCATATTTTTCATAAAGCGGCGTACGCTCATCATATAAATCCTTCAGTGTAGCGCCCTTTCTTATGACGACGCCTCTTTCTAAAAGACTGCCGAGCCTTTTTTCCAGTGCTTCGTAGGAAACACGTATATAAACGCGCAGACTGTGGCCTGCCATTGTCTGAAGCGCCTCATCGCAGTAACAGACACTGCCGCCTGTGGCAATGACGGTCCGCTTCACCGAAATATCTCTGTTCACCTGATTTTCAATGGCAAGAAAGCCATCAATTCCATGTTTTTCAATAAGGTGCTGTAAAATATCCCCTTCCTGATTCTGAATCAAAAGGTCAGCATCTACAAAGCTGTAGCCGAGCATTTTAGCAAGCACAACGCCGACGGTACTCTTTCCCGCCCCCGGCATTCCTATAAGTACAATATTTTTATCATTCATCTAAAAATCATCCTCCGGTATTTCACTGTCCCAGCCAAGCCTTTGAACATGCATCTTGCTGCCGCGGACAACCGCCGATGTGCCGTAGCGCTCCCGGATCTCGTCAAGCGCCTTATCAAGCTTTTGCATCTTCTCACTTTTGGCCATATCAAAAAGATTCATCTGCTGCTGTCCGGTTTTTGAAAGCTTGGATGTGCGTATGCCAAGCAGCCGCACCGGATATCCCTTCCACACTTCCTCAAAAAGACGGCAGGCAGCCCTGTAAATTGTATCTGAAACGTTTGTCGGTGATAAAAGCTGCATCTGATGGGTCGCTTTCGTAAAATCTGCATATTTAATTTCCACGCAGACAAGCCCCGCCTGCTGTCCTGATGCCCGAAGGCGGCCGGCAACCTTTTCTGCAAGCTCTCTGAGCACCTCGAAAATTTCCGTCTTGTCTGATAAATCCTGCGACAGTGTTGTCATATTTCCGATTCCCTTATTTTCTGTATGCGCCCGGCCGTCAATCGGCGTTCCTTCAATACCGTTGGCAAACTCCCATATCGTCTTTCCGTGGCTCTTTAAATGGGCTGTCAATATACCAACATCCGTTTTTGCCAAATCTCCGATTGTCTTAATTCCGAGAAGCCTTAGCTTTTCTGCCGTCGCCCGGCCGACCATAAACAGCTCGGACACCGGCAGCGGCCACATCTTCTTTTGAATTTCCTCCGGAAAAAGTGTATGTACCTTATCCGGTTTTTCAAAATCCGATGCCATCTTTGCAAGCAGTTTATTTTCAGAAATACCGATATTCACAGTAAACAAAAGCTCCCGGCAAATTCTGTCCTTGATTTTGAAAGCGTCCGCGACAGCCTGCGCCCGCAGCGCCTGTGCCTCACAATCTGTTCCCGGCACATAACGCAAAAAACATTCATCAATGCTGTACTGGACAATTTCCGGCGAATACTCTGATAAAAGCTTCATCAGGCGGTCACTGTATTCCTTATATTTCCGATGATCCGGCGGATAATTTTTCAAGTGGGGACATTTTTTATAGGCATCCGTCACCGGCTCGCCTGTTTTAATACCATAGACCTTTGCCGGTGTGGATTTTGCAAGGACAACGCCGTGACGTTTTGTCATATCGCCGCCGATAATTGACGGCACCTTCCGTATATCCTCCGCCGCACCGGCCTTTAAAAGCTCGACCGCCGTCCAGCTTAAAAAGGCACTGTTGACGTCAATATGAAACCAGATACTGTTTTTCACGGCCTCTCACCCTTCCTGCCCGCTTACTTTTACCGGCTGCCTGTTTTTTCCGCCGGGCTACTTTTTCTTTGCCTTTTTCACCGGCTTTTTTTGCACTGAAAAGCCGAAACGTCCGATATGGCGGCCGACGCCGTAATACTGTCCGTGGGAATAAACAAGCGGCTTTGCCTTCGCCAGATCAAACCGGCCCGTCTCATCCATATATTTTTCATCGGCATAAACATTTTTAACTTTGGCAATAAACATATCATGACTGCCAAGCTCAAGCACCTGAGTCACTTCACACTCGATACATACCGGACTTTCCTCAATCATCGGCGCATATTTTAATGTGCCCATGACCGGCGTCAGATGCATTGCCTCAAATTTATCCATATCTCTGCCCGACTTCACACCCACATAATCGGTTGCCTTTGCAAGTGCCTCTGTCGTCAGATTAATGACATATTCCTTCGTTTCCATCAGCATATGGTGCGAAAAACGCTCCTTACGCACAGAAACATAAACCATCGCCGGATCCGAGCATATCGTTCCCGTCCACGCCGCCGTCATCACATTCGGGCGGCCATCCTTACCGGCACACGATACCATCACTGCCGGCAGGGGATAAACCATATTGCCCGGCTTCCACTGCTGCTTTGCCATCTATTTTCCTCCTTAAAATCCAGCCTGAATTTTTAGTCTAACCCTGAAGTTCATTCATAAGACGTGGAATCAGCTGCTTCTTTCTTGAAACAACGCCGTCCAAATGAACACAGCCGTTTTCACCTGAAACACCGAAAGCGCGCTCGACAGTCTCGACAGCGCTGTGCCCTTCACATAGCAAGTCCGTCGCCTCATCTAAAATATCTGTCAGCATAAAGTAAACCATCTCAAGTCCGCGGCTTTCAAGCACATTTTCCATATACGCCTCGATACGGCCGCGCACCTTTAACAGCTCGTCCTTGTTCATGGACGTAATTTGTCCGACACCGTAAGTATGTCTGCCGGAAATAAACTTCTTGAAATCCTGATAGAAAATTTCCTCATCTGTTCTTGACGTCAGGTTGCTTCCCGCATCAAACATTTCCATCGCATATTTTTCGGCATCAATACCGGCAATTTCAGCAAGACGGCAGGCGGCCCGCTTATCTACCGGCGTACACGTCGGCGAACGGAACAAAAGCGTATCCGAAATAATGGCCGAGCACATCAGCCCCGCAATCTGCGGCGGTATCTCGATACCATTTTCCTTTGCCATCAGATAAATAATCGTTGATGTACAGCCCACCGGCTGATTTCTGAACATGACAGGCTTTAACGTCTCAACATTGCCAAGCTTATGATGATCGACAATTTCAAGAATATCTGCATCCTCAATACCGTCAACCGCCTGTGTCCGCTCGTTATGATCGACTAAAATCAACTGTTTTCTGTCCATCTCAATCAGACTGTGGCGTGTCAGCATACCGATAAAGCAATCATTTTCATCAAGCACCGGAAAATCACGGTGACGCTTGTTAGCCATAATTTTGCGGACATCCTCCGCAAACTCCTCCGGCTTAAATGTAATCAGATTATCACGCACCATAAAATAAGAAATCGGAATACTCTGATTCATCAGCCGCGCCGCGATAAATGTATCATAATCCGTCTTTATAATCGCACAGCCCTTTTCCCGCGCAAGTTCCACAATAGCCGGAGACACTTCCGAACCAAGGCAGACAATCAGACAGCTTGCGTTCATCTCGATCGCGCAAAGCTGGGACTCGTACCGGTCGCTTAAAATAACAATATCGCCCTCATCAATATATTTTTCCATTAAATCGGGGTTCGCTGCCGCAATAAGCACCTTGCCCTTTTCCACACGGCGGCTGATATCGCCGACAACAAGCTCGCCCTCTAATGTTTCCACTAAATTTTTATACGGCGTCTTCGCATTGGATAAAATACGATTGTCATACACGCCCATAAATGAACGGGCAATATCACCGACTGTAATCAAACCTTCAAACTTCTTTTCCTCATCAATCACCGCCAGTGTTGCCAAATGATTTTCCTTTAAAATCTGCCATGCATTTTTTAAAGACATATTTCTGCCGACTGTCTTTCCGCTTTCAAGTACAGCGTCCTTCACCTGCGCCCGCACATCATTAATATATGTCGGCACATCCGACTTAAAATAATTTAAAACAAACTCTGTTTCTGAGCTGATCTGTCCCGCACGCTTCGCAACATAATGTCTTTCGCCAAGCTGATTTTTAAGCCATGCGTAAGCAATGGCAGAACATATCGAATCCGTATCGGGATTTTTATGCCCGATGACATAAACATCTTTTATTTGTTTCATCTGTCTGCCTCCTTACTGCTGAAGCGCAGCCATCAGCTGCGGCACCATCTGTTTCTTTCTTGAAACAACACCCGGAAGAAAGACTTCATGATCTTTGACATCATCCGAAAAGCTGTCTCCGATAATTTCCTTTGCGCGGCCGCCGTTAAACAGCAACAGCGTTGACTCCTCAAGCACATTTGTAATCATAAAGAAAATCATATGAAGCCCCGCTGTATTTTTCTTTATATACGGCAGCATACGATTTCTTAAATTCCGCTGCTCATCCTCAGTCATAACCATAATCTGTCCAACGCCAAAATGTACGTTTCCTGCCGTAAACTGCTTGAAATCCTGATAAAAGATTTCCTCATCATTTTTTGTACCAAGGCTGCTGCCCGCCTTAAACATCTCCGAGGCCAGCGTTTCAATATCAACGCCCGCAATTTCAGCAAGACGCCGTGCCGCCGCCTCGTCAGTCTGTGTACATGTCGGTGAGCGGAACAAAAGCGTATCTGAAACAATGGCAGAACATAAAAGTCCGGCGATCTGCGGCGGTATTTCAACCTCATTTTCAATAAACATCTGATAAATAATCGTCGACGTACAGCCAACCGGCTGGTTGCGTACCGATACCGGACGGCTCGTCTCCACTGTTGACAACTTATGATGATCGATAATTTCAACAACCTCGGCCTCAAAAAGTCCATCAACTGCCTGCTCTGCTTCATTGTGATCCACAAGGATAATTTTCTTGCACGGCATATTGATTAAGGAACGTCTTGAAATCATGCCGACAAACTTTCCGTCCTTTGTGACAATCGGAAAGTCGCGGTGACGCAGCTTTGTCATCGTTCCTTTAATATCCTCCACAAATTCCCGCTTTCTGAAGGTCACAAGATGCTCCTTCGTCATAAAATAGCTGACCGGAACACTCTGGTTAATAAGTCTCGCAACCGTATACGTATCATGCGGTGAGCTTATTACTGTACAGCCGGCATTTTCCGCCAGCTTGCGTATTGTCCTCGATACCGGCTCACCCTCGCACACAATAATACAGCCGGCCTTATTTTCAATGGCGCAAAGCTGTGTTTCATACCGGTTTCCAAGGACAACAACGTCATGTTCATCGACATGCTCACGCATTAATTCCACATTTGTCGTCGCAATAACAACCTTCCCCTCCGTTATCGTTCCTGTCCTGTCGCCAATAAGCATCGTGCCGTCTAAGGCATTCAGCATATTTTCATAAGGCGTCTTTGCCTGTCCTAAAATACGATTGTCAAAGACAGCCATATAAGCTCTTGCAATATCACCGATTGTAATTAAGCCTTTAAGATAACCCCCATCATCAACAACAGGCAATGTCGCTGTATTTACCGCACGCATAACCATCCATGCGCGCTTTAAGGACACACGCCCGTTAATACCGTCAAGCTTCCGGATATTAATGTCCCTGACCTGACGTCTGACATCAGCCGTATATGACGGCGCCTCAGCGCCGAAGCGCTTCAGCACATACTCGGTTTCCGGATTAATCACACCGGCACGCTTCGGAATATAGACTGCGCCCGCCTCGACACTGCCTAAATCCTCATAGCCGCAGTTTCCGGCTTCCTTTGCCATCTGATTTTTCAGATAAGCACAGGAAATCGCCGCACATATTGAATCTGTATCAGGATTTTTATGGCCGAATACATAAATTTCATTTTTTTTATTCATTCTAAGCCTCCATATTCTACATCTCACACGAAGTTTCTTTGTGATGACATAGGATCACAAAGCCATTGCCACAGCATAGCTGCCCCTATTGGTAATCTCCCCGTGCCTGTTACACCCTCTCAAAAATTTATTTGTCAATTGCCGCAAGTGCCTGCGCTGCATCCTCAATAATATCATCTACATTTTCAAGACCTACAGAAAAACGCACCATGCCCGGATTAACACCGGCTGCAATCAACTGCTCATCTGTCAGCTGACGGTGTGTCTCGCTCGCCGGATGAAGGACACAAGTACGGATATCTGCCACATGGACTTCGTTGCAGGCAAGCTTTAAGGCGTCCATAAACTTCACGGCATTTTCCTTGCCGCCCTTAATGACAATCGAAATCACGCCGCTTGTTCCCTTCGGCATATATTTCTTTGCAAGCTCATGGTACTTATCACTCTCAAGTCCCGGATAGCTGACAGATTCAATCTTATCCGATGCCTCAAAAAACTTTGCAACCTTTAAAGCATTGCTGCAATATTTTTCCATACGCACTGCAAGTGTCTCAAGTCCGAGATTTAAAAGGAAGGAAGAATTTGCCGCCGGATAACAGCCGAAATCACGCATCAGCTGCATACGCGCCTTAATAATATAAGCCATATTGCCAAAATCTCTCGTATAAACAACGCCGTGATAGGACTCGTCCGGCTCTGTAAACTCAGGATATTTACCGTTATTCCAGTCAAACTTGCCGCTGTCAATAATAACGCCGCCGCACTGCAGTGCATGACCGTCCATATATTTTGATGTAGAATGAACAACGATATCCGCACCAAAATCAAACGGTTTGCATAAAATCGGTGTTGCAAATGTATTATCAACAATGAGCGGCACGCCTGCACCGTGGGCAATTCTTGCCATCTTTTCAATATCAAGCACAGCAAGCGCCGGATTCGCCAATGTTTCTGTAAACATCGCCCTTGTATTCGGCTTAAATGCCTTTGCAATTTCTTCTTCGTCAGCATCGGCATCAACAAAAATACACTCAATGCCAAGCTTCTTTAACGTCACTGCAAAAAGATTGACTGTGCCGCCGTAAATCGTCGATGTACTCACAAAGCTCTCACCGGCATTACACAAATTTAAAATAGAAAGTAACGACGCTGCCTGTCCTGATGATGTGCACATTGCACCGACACCGCCCTCAAGGTCTGCAAGCTTCTTTTCAACACACTCCGTTGTCGGATTGGAAAATCTTGAATACATATGGGCTGTCGGCATATCAAAAAGCGCCGCAACCTCTGCTGTAGAATCAAATCTGTATGTTGTACTCTGTACAATCGGCATTACGCCCGGACCTCCGTTTTCCGGTTTATAGCCTGAATGTAAGCATTTTGTCTCATCTCTCATTGTAAAAATCTCCTTTTCATCCTTTTCCATATATTAAATACGTATAAACTGCCTGTATTTTCATCATAGCACACTTTTTTTATATATGACAACTTTTCATTGCAAAAAAGTATGATTTCTAAGACATTCTATTTCTTTTTTATACGGCGGCACCGCCTTTTTCACCGGAGTCTCAAAACCAAAAAGCGCCAGACGCTCTGTATCCTCCGGTTTAATATACGGTGTCTCAAGAATTTTCGGCACCGTCTCAAAGTCGCTGTGATGAACAATATAATTTATAGCCTCAAAACCAAGATGGCCAAAACCAATATTTTCATGTCTGTCCTTTGCCGCCCCCGGCGCATTTTTACTGTCATTAATATGAAATACCGCAATCTGCTTCTTTCCGATCAGTTTGTCAAATCCTTCCATCACTTCGTCAAAATGATGGATAATATCATAACCGGCATCGCTGACATGGCACGTATCAAAACAGACTCTCAGCTTATCATTATACTTTACGCCGTCATAAATTGCCGCGATATCCTCAAAAACCGAACCGACTTCGCTGCCCTTTCCTGCCATCGTCTCAAGCGCCACACAAACCTTTGTCTCCTTTGTAAGCACCTCGTTTAAGCCCTCAATAATCTTTGCAATGCCTGCATCCTTTCCCGCACCGACGTGCGCGCCCGGATGAAGAACAAGCACACGGCTTCCCATTGCCTCCGTCCGCTCAAGCTCAAGTCTCAGAAAATTGACAGCAATTTCAAAGGTTTCCGGCTTCACTGTATTTCCTAAATTAATAATATACGGCGCGTGGACAATAAAATCCTCTATGCCGTTTTCCCGCATCAGCGTCCATGCCGCGTCAATATTCAATTCGCTGATATCCTTCCGCTTCGTATTCTGAGGCGCTCCTGTATATATCATAAACGTATTGGCTCCATAGGAAAGGGCTTCCTTCACAGAGCCCGCCATCATCTCTTTGCCGCTCATTCCGACATGTGAACCTATCTTCAGCATCCTAAACCTCCTGTATACTTTAGTAAAAACATTTTAGCATTAATAGGCTTTCCTGTAAATATAACTCTATTCCCCCACTCAGTTTCATTGACAGTTTTAAAAATTTTTCGTTCTTTTCCCGGCCCATTGTGCTATACTAAATATAGTACGGCAGCAAAACACAAAGCAGCATCATGATTTCATTGCCGTAAAACAGTAAAGCATCTGCATAAGGCAGATTTAAAGGAGGTTCTTATGGCTTTAACTTCTAAACCATTTGGTAAAACAAAAAATAACGAGCATGTCACACTGTACACTCTGACGAACGCAAACGGGAATTATGTAAACTTTATTGATTATGGCGCCACAATCCAGTCCATTGTCATTCACGACAAAAATCATACAGCCGTTGATGTTGCTCTTGGCTATGATACAATTGAGGCTTACGAAAACGGCGGCGATTACTTTGGCGCGCTCATCGGCCGCGTTGCCAACCGTCTTGAACTGAGCCGCTTCGACCTCAACGGAAAAACATACAATCTTGCCGCCAATGACAGGGAAAAGAATCATCTGCACGGCGGTGTGAAAGGCTTTGATAAATATATGTACGATGTCCGCACCGACGATAACAGCATTTGCTTTTCGCGCCTTTCACCGAATATGGAAGAAGGCTATCCGGGAAATTTAAAGGTATCCGTCACTTACACATTTGACGACAACGATGTGCTTTCAATAAAATACAGCGCCAAAAGTGACGCCGCAACACCGGTCAATCTGACAAATCACGCTTATTTTAACTTAAACGGCCACGCATCCGGCTGCATGGAAAACCATATACTTTCCATTGCCGCCTCACTTTTTACAGAAAACTGCAATGAAGGCTTCCCAAACGGCAACATCAGTGATGTGGCAGGCACAGCTTTTGATTTCAGAACACCGAAGACCATCGGATGCGACATCAATGCCGACGATATTCAGCTTAAAGACGCCGGCGGTTACGACCACAATTTTATTCCTGACGGCAAAGGTTTTAGAAAAATGGCGGAAGCTTCCGGCGATATTTCCGGTATTACGATGGAAGTGTGGTCAGATATGCCGGGCATCCAGTTTTATGCCGGCAATTTCATCAAAGCGCAGGACGGTAAAGACGGGGCTGCCTACGGTCCAAGATGTGCTTTCGCGCTTGAAACACAGTATTACCCGAATGCTATGTTTAAAACTCATTTTCCGTCTATTGTCTTACAGGCAGACGACATCTACGAATCCGAAACACAATATAGATTTAAAATATAAGCACATGTGCTTTCCGATATTCACATACAGCGCAGCACTAACCCCCTGCGCCCTCCGGGCGCATTGTCACAAAAAACGGAGGCCGGACATTTCTGTCCATCCTCCGTTTTTTCACGACATGACTTTTTTATTTCATTTTTAAGTGCAGCTGCCTCTTACGCCTCAACGATCGGAATTTCTATCTGAATACTATTTTCATCCACTGTGATCTCCCTTGCCGTCAGCGGACGCTGAGTAACCTCAGCATCGGCGCCGTAAATGATTAGACCAAGCTGATGACCAATTTCAAGCGTATAGTCCATCGGCACCATCGTAAACTCAAATGTATATTCCGTTCCCGGTTTCACCTCATCTATTGAATAAATGTTCCGTCTGTTCTTTGCCGACATACAGCCTCTCGTAATCACGCGATACGGTGACGGCTGCTTTTCTCTGACAAAGTAAACTAAATCTTTCATATCGGTGTTTCTTCCCCAGACAACACCCTTTTCCTTAATAATCCGCTGCTCAGTGCTGTAACGGCACAGTGAACCATAATCCACAAGCATTGCAGACAATATACCGGCTCCGGCATTGATGGAAGCCGTAAAGTGCACCTTCGTCTCCCCGTTAATACGCACTCTGTGCTCAAGTACCCTGCTCGTATAAGCAATTCTGAACGCTTTTTCACATTCCGGCTCCAGACACATGCTGTCACGCCACAGCGGATAATTTTCACCCTGACGGTCAAAGCCTGTCAGTGAAATATCGTCCGTCACCGTTTTTCTTACTGCCGGCCGGCGCTCAAGCTCTGTTTTTGACACAGATCCGAAACCTCCGTCTTCTGTCACACCGAACAGATGGGCTCTTGATGCCGCAAAAGGCCATGACGAATCACCGTCCCATTGTGTACAATCAAGATTATTTTCCACTAAAACATTCGGAATAGATTCCATCACACCATTGTCGATATCATACAGCCAATAAGCCATCCAACGGTTTAACATACTGTTAAAATCAATGCCGGCAAGATTATTAATATAAATATGATCGCCCTGATGAAGCAGCAGCTTGCACGGCACATTATTTTTTTGAAGCTCCTGCCATAAAAGATAAGCGTGCTGCGGCTTTACATTCCAATCGTTTAAGCCCTGAATACCGAAAACACTGCACTTAATCTTATCCGCATTGTTAAGGTAATTGCGCTCATCCCAAAAACGATTATAATTGCCTGTCACCCTGTCCTCATCAATAAGCATCTGTTTTAAATGCGGTTCATACACATCTTTGATTTTTGCATAATCCTCCGCATCAAAACGCCGGCTTAAGCAGTAATCCGCCAAAAGGTCAGCGTCATCTCCCTGCCAGTCCAATGCAGGCGCTGTCACGCCGTTGCATCTGTAATAGTTGTACCAGTTTGTAATAAACGCCTCAGGAATGATCGTCTTAAGCCCGTCAATCCCTGTTGCGGCGGCTGCAACGCACAGCGTTCCGAGGTAGGACTTTCCGTTCATCGCTACCTTTCCTGTACACCAGTCTGCCCTGATTTCAATGCAGTCCGTCTTATTTGTGTAGGCACGGCGTTTTCCGCACAGCCACTCAATGACGGCCACTGTCGAAATCGTTTCATCGACACTGCCTGTTGAGCGGATTCCGTCAGAGCCTCTTGTGCCGATGCCTCCGGCAAATACAGCCGCATAGCCTCTTGATACAAAATACTGATGCCAGCTGTCAATCGCTTCAAGCTCAATGTCTTCTGCCGGAAACGGCGATGTTTCACTAAGTCCCTTCGGCTCCCTTTCCGGCGGAATTTCCTTTTCCTCCGGCACAAAGCGGATATCCTCATATGAAACATCGGTCGGTTCAAGCTCCGGTAAATCCACATCAACCTTATGCGTCACATAGCTGTCGTCATCACCGCCGAGCATATATGGATTAGCGATGTAAAAGGCCGGTACTTTCATGCCTTTAAGCGTCTCCTTCGGCCGCCGGATATAAACGGCAATCAAATCTCTTTTGCCGTCCAAATCTGTATCCTGCGGCGATTCAACATAAACTCTTTCAAAAAGACTCTCCCCAAAATCAAATATCGGCTGAAGCTTCCCGTCAAATTCCAGTATTTCCGGAATATCCTTTCCTTCGTTCCAGCGGTCAAGATACCCCTGCTGCGCTAAATACTCAATACAGTTCCTGTCAAAACGGTTGTTGATTTTAAAAGCTTCACAAAGCTTCTGCTCAATCTCATCGCCACTGTAGACCGGTTTATGAAACGGTTTTAAACCGAGACTTCCGGCAAAGATTACCGCCTCATTTTCACGGAAATGGACATCCTTTTCATACTGCAGCAACTCTAAAATAATGTTGTAGAATTGTGTTTCGTCAAGCTGTTCTACGGCCAGCTTCGGAAATAGACTTCGATAGCTCTGCTTCATTTTTTGTTCCCCTACTCTCTCTAATCAGGCTTTCGCCTCAATTTCTTTTTTGTGTGTCTTTAAATAACGCTTCCAAATAAGCGTAAAGATTGCACCGACAGCCAGTGCCGCAACTAAAATAATAAAGAATGTACGGTAGCCTCCCATACTTCCGGCAGCTTCATCGCTTCCAACCAATGAGCCGAAAAGTAATGATACGAATACGTCCGGAAGATAACCGATAGTTGAAATAAAACCGGATGCCGTACCGGATACCTTTTCAGGCACAGCACCTTCCTCCATCATCGCCCATGTCAGACTGTAGTTGACCTGGAAAAACATATAGCTGGCAATATAAAGCACAACAAACAATCCGATAATCAACGGTTTTGCTGAACCTGTCGGCAAAACAAGGATTAATACCGTACCAATAATCATGCCGATAAATGATGTAAACAGCAGGTTGCTTGTACCCATCTTATCGCCTAAGAAACCACCGCCGATATTAGAAACCGGTGCTGTATATTTTTTAAGCGCTGCAACAACGGCACCACCCGAAATTGACAAACCTAAAAATGCTGTTGAATATGGCACAAAGTAATATAAAGATACGCAGTACATATAGTTACAGAATGTCACAATGGCAATAATCCATACTGCCGGCATTTTGATGACCTGACGGATATCCTTGAAAGAAACTCTGTCGGACTTTTCCATCGTCTCAGTCTTATCCATTTTGATAAAAATGAAAATACCGAATAATACAGTTAATACAGAGTAGAAAATGATAATGGCTTTCATACCTGCAACCTGACCTTCAAGCGTATCTTCACCGAGCTTTCCGACACCGAGTCTGAACACAAACACAACAAGCATTGTGACAATCGCCGAGCATATACCGCGGCCGCCCTCGAAGAAACCGAAGGCTTTACCCTGGTCATCCTTATCAGACATCATACGTGTTGCTTTCACACACGCCGGCCAGAATGCAAACAGTGATGAAAAACCCCAAAAACCGTAAAGGGCTACAAGTGCCGGATACGGCAGCGGCAGCAAGTGAATAAAACCGCCGAGACCTGTGCCAATCATAGACAATGTCAAAAGTGTTCTTGTTGCCACCTTATCCGCCAAAATACCGCCAAACAGATACGAAACCATACCAAACACACCGTAAACACTGCCAAGCAGTCCCATCTGTACATCTGTCAGATTGTACGTTGCAACATAGGCATCATAATAATCCAGTCTGAAATAAGGAAGTCCGTAAATAATCATACCACTGCAGGCGATAATTAAAATTGCCGCAAGATTTTTGCGAAGCTTTCCTTTGATGCCGATTTTCGCTAAAAACTTTTCCATAACTTTTTCCTCCTAGGATTCTTTTTCTTCGTCTTCCGAAAGACTCCAGTTAAACTTCCGAAGCCCGACAAGAAGAATTGTACACGCTATTCCGTAGAAAACAGCGGCTATATAATAAGCTGTCCGGTACCCCTCCTGAGTAACAAACAGAATATTACCGGTAAACCATCCGGATAAAACACTGGCAATACCTGCAACAACATTGATGACCGTAGCAAAAACAGGCCGCAGCTCTTTATCCACAATTTCCATGGACAAAGAACTGTCCACCGGATAACTTAAATTGACAAACCCTGAACGCATAAACAGCGCAATACCGACAACCGGAATCATAAACTTTCCGAATTTATCACCATTGGCAATAATCAGCATAAACGGCACTGATAAGAGCGATACGCCGCCCAGTGTGTATACCTGACCGATTTTTTTCACAAGATACGGCGTAAACAGCATAAAAATAATAAGTGCAAGGTAGGACAATGATACCATAAACGAAGCTGTCGCCTTATCAATATGAAGATTTCTGTTTAGGAAGACTGTATAATAAGATGTAAAAAGTCCCATTCCGAAATTAATCAGCCCCCAGTACAGCAGATAAATGACCGTATATTTATTTAAAATCGCTTTTCTAAATAGCGCAGCCTTTTGGGCAAATGGCAATTTTTCTTTAGGCTCTGTCACCTTGTAGTCCTCCCTGCGCTCTTTAATAAGAAGCACCGGGACAACCGCCAGCAATGAAACAATGCCTGTCAAAAACAAAATATCTTTATTTCCCTGAAGATAAGCCTTATACATATCCGGCGCCATCTCGGAAATATATTCCGTCAGCTTCTTCGCCTCTGAATAAAGAATGCCGCCTCTTAATGAAAACAACTTTACCGTAATCATACCGCCGAGAAAGGTTGTCAGAAAATAACCCGAATAACCGATATAATAAACCTTTGAATACCAGTTGATCTTATTGCTTTTCTTTGTATAAGCCGCAATGTATGGGCTGAGGATTGCAAAATGAAGCTGAAGTCCTGACAATGCCAAAAGTGTTGTCAGCGCATACAAATATGTATTATCAAAAAATAAGATGGCCGCGATGGCCGCCGTACATGTCACCGCACAGAACATCAGAAGCACCTTATAACCGATTTTCGGAATCAAAAGCAAAAGCGCCGCGCTTATAAATGCCGAATAACCGTAATAAGACCAAAAGGACACTGCCACGTCCCTTCCGACCTCCTGAAGATAATTCACATAAACATCGTAAATAATACCGCTCACTAAATTACTGATGACGAAGCTGATTGTGAACATACAGAGATTCCACATATACCGCCTGTCATTTTTCTCTGTCGTATTTGTCATATCTTTCCCCTCCATGACTGCAACGCTCTCATTTTTATAAATCGTAACATATTTAAACTGCTTTGTCTTTGTACGAACAATACAAGAAAAGAGCAGATTTCTTGTATGTCCGCTGTACGGTTATTTTACCGTATTCCGAACATCATAAGAAATCTGCTCTGTATTAAAATCCAAGCGTGATCACATTGTAAATATTAATAAGAATAATCACGGCCATCAGACCGATAAACAATTTATCTACCATCTTATCATCAAGCTTTTTATTGACACTTCTTCCGGCCATGCCGCCTAAAATACCAGAAATGATCATGCCAAAAAGAAGCAGCACATTCACCTGCGGCACTGAACCTGTGACAACTGTTGACAAAAAGCTTGTCGCCTGCGAAAACAAAATGATATACAGTGAATTTTGAGCCGCCACTTTTGTTGTCATGGAAAAGAAGAAATAAAGCACAACAAGATTAATCGGGCCGCCGCCGATGCCAAGGAATGACGACATCACACCGAGAGCAAGCCCAATTACAAGACAGACTGCTATATTTTGTATATTGTGCGTTTTAATCTTATCTTTTTTAATTGTATAAATCAATGTTCCGACAGTAATCAGCGCCAGACATGCCGCCTGAACCGCACCGGCTGTATTTTTATCAGAAAAAAGTCCTTCAACCATCTGAAACAATGACTTTCCTAAAATTCCACCGACAGCCGCGCCGATGGCAAGGGGCGTCCCTATTTTCATATCGACCTTTGAACTGCCGCTAAGCTTTGAGCGCACAACTGAATAGCAGCTCATAGCAAGTACTGTACAGCCCGACATAAAATTAATTGCCGATACCTCCAAAAGTCCGAAAGCATCCAGTGTCGGCTTAATGATTACCCCTCCGCCGATACCGCAGATGGCGCCGATAATCGAAGCACCAAAGCTGACTAAAATAAACACTGCATAAACCATTTTTAAATCCTCCTCCTAAAAATAGAACACTACCGCATCCGCTGTGCCGTCTGCGCCGCCACATCTGCAAGCCTGTCATAGCATTTTTCAAAAAACATCTTATATGCCGGGCAGAAATAGTTTACATAATTCCCAGTCACCTCGTCAAGATTCCTATGCCGGTTGCAGCCGCCCCTGCACACATGAAAATACGGACATGCCTTACACTGCGCGCTGTGGTTGTAAGAACGCTCAACATAGCCGATTTCCTTACGTTTCTCATAAATCTCTGCCATAGACACGGTATTAAGATTACCAAGCTTGTACGCATCCAGCACATAAAAATCGCACGGATACACTTCACCGTCAGCCTCCACAACATTTTGAATACCGCACACGCCGTTCTGCTCACACGACTCTGCGCCCATGCCTAAAAGCAGTGTCACATAATTTTCAAAAAGGCGGATGTAAGGCTGACAGCCTTTTTTATAATCCTTATACCAAAGCTCAAAAAGCTCAATCAAAAACTTTCCATAGTCCTCCGGCGTCAGCGAATAATCCCTCTGACCGCACGGTTCGCCGATCGGATCAAGACAGGCGATAAACTGCAAAAAACCAAAGCCCCGGCTTTTATAGGATTGATAAATCTTCTTAACCTGCCCGGCTGTCTGCCTGTTCACAACAGTCAGTATATTGAAATCAACGCCGTATTCTTTCAAGAGCTGCGCCGTCTCCATAATCCGGTCATACGTCGGCGCGCCGCTGCTGCTGTGCCTGTACATATCATGGGTTTCCTTAAGCCCGTCCACTGACAGGCCAATCAGAAAATCATTCTCCTTAAAAAACCGGCACCACTCCGCCGTAATACCATAACCATTTGTCTGAAGGGCATTGTGAATTGTCAGCCCCTTTGTATTAAACCGCTTCTGATATTCAATAGACTTTTTAAAAAAATCCAGTCCTGCAAGCGTCGGCTCTCCGCCCTGATAGGCAATCGTACATGAACCCTCCGCCGCTCTCAATGTTTTCTTAATCACATTCCGAAGCGTCTGCTCTGTCATAATGCCATATGATGCCTGCGCCCGCTTCTCTGTAATATCACAGTAAAAGCAATAATCGCAGTGCATATTGCAAAGGCCTGAGGCCGGTTTTATAAGTAAATTAATCGGAGGCATCGCCTCTCCCTCCCTCTACTCGTAGTCTTCCGGATTGCTGCTGTCAGGATCAATACATGTCTGCGTATTTAATATCATCCCGTCCACCTTCGGCCAGCGGCCATCGGCTGCAAAATCTCCGGTATCTTTCATAAATTTATCAAGGCGCGCCCGCATATCGGCAAGCACATCGCCATATTCCGGCGCATCAACAAGATTATTGCGCTCTGCCGCATCAAAACGCAGATCAAAAAGCATTTCCCGCGGCGGCAGATGCTCCATAAGCCCTTCCGCCATTAAAAAATCCTTACTGCCTCCGGCGTCAATATTTGCCGGAACATACTTTTCAAAATCCCCGAATCGGCGGATGTACTTGTACTGCTTCGTGCGTATGCACCGCTGAGGCTCTGCCGCCGCATGATAAGTCACCTCTGCAAACACAGCTTCATTCACCTCGTCGGCTGTATCATTGAGAAGCGGCATCAGAGATGTACCTGTCAGCCAGTCCGGCTTTTCAATGCCAAGCAGGTCACACAGTGTCGGATAAATATCTACCTGGGATACAAGGCCGTCCTTCACTGTTCCGGCGCTTGGATTTCCCTTATACTTCATAATCAAAGACACACCAATGCCCGTATCATAAAGGTTGCACTTCATAAACGGAAAAGCAATGCCATGATCTGTCGTGTATATAATCAGTGTGTCATCTGTAAGCCCTGCCTCATCAAGAGCATCAAGCACCCGGCCGATACACATATCCGCCCGCATTGCCGATGTCACATACCCTGCATAGTCAAGACGGTTCTTCGCATTATCCGCAAGGCAGTGCGGCACTTTAAGATAATCCGGATTAACGGAAGCATCCACCTCATTAAACGGACGGTGTGTATGGGCAAGACCATAGGACATAAAAAACGGTTTTTCATGCTTTTCCTTAATATAAGCAATGGCCGCATCACCGTTTGTCAAATCCCAGCGCGTCAAATCCTCGCGCTCACTGCGGCTGTCTTTAAATACTCTGTCATAACCAATCCCATCCGGTGTTTTACATTCATGCTGCATCCCAAAAAGCGCCGTCTCATAACCAAAGCGCTTCAGATAATTTGCCAGATGCTTCGAATAATCATTGAGCGAAAAGCCTCTGTGGGCAAGGCCGTACATACCGTTCATATGCGGATGCTGACCTGTCAGAAGTGCCGCGCGGCTCGGCGAGCACGTCGGCCCGCAGCAATAAGCATTTCTGAAAAGTGTTCCTTCCTTTGCAAGCTTCATCAAATTCGGCGTCGGTATACTGCCGTCATAAGGCTGTATAAATCTTCCTGTGTCATGTGTGTGCACATATAAAATATTCATCGTTCTCTCCCCTTAGTTTTTCGGTTCATGATTTATAGACTGCAAAAACTCGTAAATAAGAATACAATTAAATAGTTCAAGCATCGTCACTGCATCATCCATATTGTGCCCTAACAGCTTTTTCATAATGGACAGCCTGTACACAAGCGTATTCCTGTGTATATAAAGTGCCGACGAAGTCTTTACAAGATTTTGTCCGTTCATGAGATACCCTTTTAATGTCATTAATAAATCTGTCGAATACTTTTTGTCATATTCAATAATACATCCGATATTTTCTTCACAGTAGGCCTCAAGTTCTCTCGTATCATTAAGCTCAAAAAGAAGCTTTACAATGCCTAAATTTCTGTAATGCAAAATATTTGAAGGATAATGATTAAATCTGAGCATAAAAATCGTCTTCATTGCCTCGTTATAGCTCATTTTAATCTCGTCATGGCTTTTATGAATGCGGCTGAAGCCGAGATACAGTTCTGTGTCAAGATAACGGCTGCTGATGCTCCTAAAGACATCGGCAATCGCCTCCTTGGCTTCCTTTGCTTCCTCCTCTGTCCGGTTAAAAACAAGCACGAGCAGGTTATTGGCATATTCCATTGTCAGAAAGCTTCCCCAGCAGCTTGGGTTCAAATCATTGACAGCGTGGCGCAGCACCTGCATCATCACCCGGTCGATTTCAGTATTCTGCGCCTGTGCGTGAACACCGAAAATACATATAAAATGCACCGGAAATACGGTAATACCATAAAACTGTGCGATTTCCTCCACACTGCCACTCTGCCCTGTCGGCGAAAAAAGGAGATTTTCCAAAAAATGCCGCGACTTTTCATCTGCCGTATTCCTGTCAACAATAAGATACGTCACCTCCTGTGTCACTGACACAAGACTCACATCCCACGGCATGACAAAAAGCGGGATTCCTGCCGAATCAGCCATGAATCCCGCTTCCCTCAAAAGCTTATCTTCATTCCCATCTTTTAAAAGCGCCACAACCGCAGCCACCTGCATATCCCGGCATTCCTGCCAAAAAACACTGTTTGTCAAATCTGTCTCCTCAACATGCTCCACCGCAACAAACAAAAGTTCTCCGCCTCTGATCCACGGCGAAATCGGAAAAGACACACAGACATACGGCCACGAAATATGATTTCCAAGCCCCTGCCGTCCGGCAATAAGCTTCGTCTCTGAAAAATTCTTAAGTCTTAATAAATCAGATACATAAACCGCCATACTTAAACACCCTAGCTTTCAGCATGATATAACTCCAATAGTATAATATTAACATATATCACTGAATTTTTCTATGTCAAAACTTTGTTATTGTCAAAATTTCATAACTTTGCTATAGTGAATATAATCTCTTTTATTCTAAAGCATTTCTAAAACATTTTCTGTGTTTTCACATAAACATTCTAGAAGCACAAATGGCTTAACAATTAAGGAAGCAAAGTCTATGAGTCTATTAATCGTAAATAACCCTAAATGAAATGTTTTTCTCACTTCATTCAGGGTTATTTTTTATTTCCTCCCCAGCTGCCAGAATGCCACTGCGCTTGCAGCGGCGACGTTTAACGAATCGACGCCGTGGCTCATCGGGATAAGCACTGTGTAGTCGCAGGCTGAGATGGTTGCCTCTGCCAGTCCATCGCCCTCTGTCCCTAGAACGATGGCAAGCTTTTCTTCAGCCATCAGCCTGGAATCGTCAATACTGACCGAATCTGTTTTAAGCGCCATCGCCGCCGTTTTAAAGCCAAGTGACTTAAGGACGGCGAGACTGCCCGTCTGCGTCTCGTCCAAAAAAGTCCACGGTATCTGAAAGACCGTGCCCATACTGACTCTCGCCGCCCGGCGGTACAGCGGATTACTGCAGCCGTGCGTCAGCAGCACCGCGTCCATATTGAGGGCAGCAGCTGAACGGAAAATCGCTCCCACATTTGTCGGATTCATCACGTTCTCAAGCACTGCCACACGGCGCGCCCCGGCACACACTTCCGAAACAGACGGCAGCACGCGCCGCCGCATCGCACAGAGCATCCCCCTTGTCAGCTTAAAGCCCGTCAGCTGTGTGAGCACCTCAAAAGGCGCTGTAAATATCGGTACGAAGGCATAGCGTTTTATAATAGCTTCTGTCTCCCCGTAAAGCTTCTTGTCCTCCACAAGAAAGGAAATCGGTTCATAGCCTGCCGCCAGTGCACGTTCAATCACCTTCGGACTCTCCGTGATAAAAATCCCGTCTTCCGGCTCATTGTAATGCAAAAGCTGGACTTCGGAAAGACGGGCATAAACATCAAGCTCAGGGGCATTAAAATCTGTAATTTTTATCACAGCCATAACTATACTCCTTTAAGTTTTAATCATCCTTTTTCGGATGTTTTTTACGATATTTCACACATTCTGTAAGCAGATACTCAATCTGTCCGTTGATAGAACGGAAATCATCCTCCGCCCACGCGGCCAAATCATTCCAAAGTGCTGCCGAAAGACGCAGAGGCACCTGTTTTTTTGCTTTTTCCTTTTGTTTACGTTCTTCTTCGCTCATTCATCCTCCGCCCCTTTCTCGCATAACACGCGGCGGGAGAAGTTCTCCCGCCCGTATACCATATCGCATATTTTAATTCTAGTACAATGTTCCGCTGTTAACAATCGGCTGGGCATCCTTATTGCCGCATAAAACAACAAGCAGATTGCTGACCATCGCCGCTTTTCTTTCTTCGTCCAGTTCAACAATATCATTTTCACTCAGCTTTGACAAGGCCATTTCCACCATGCCGACGGCGCCCTCAACAATTTTCTGACGGGCATCAATAATTGCCGCTGCCTGCTGCCTTTGAAGCATTGCTGCTGCAATTTCCGGCGCATAAGAAAGATGCGTAATCTTCACTTCGACAATTTTAAGTCCGGCATCAGAAACCTTTTCCTGAAGTTCCGCTTTCATAATATCGGCAACCTCCTGGCTGCTGCCGCGCAGTGACTTCTCATCGCCGCCCTCGGTCACATCATACGGATATCTGCGCGCCACATTTCTTATAATCGAATCGCACTGGATCGACAAATAAGTCTTGTAATTCTGAACATTAAACACAGCCTTTGTCGCACTCTCAACTTTCCATATAACAATCGCGCCGACAATAATCGGATTGCCCATCTCATCATTAACTTTCTGCTGATCATTGTTTAAAGTCATCGCCTTTAAAGAAACCTTTTTATTCACGCCTGTTGACGGCACTGAGCCTGTTTTCCCTGCCGCCGCTGCCGCAATGTTGACAGCCGCCGCTGCTGTCGGATTCACTGCCGTACAAAACGGATTCACAAAGTAAAATCCATCATCTTCAATCGTTCCGTAATACTTACCAAACAACGTCAGCACAAGTGCTTCGTTCGGATGCAGTACTTTAAGTCCTGCAAAAAGCACCGGCGCAAGGCAGGTAACAATAATTCCCGCCGCCAGTATAAGACCGCCCGGCACAGCCATGTCTTCTTCAATACAAAAAGCGCCCGCAATCGTCCCTGCAATGCCTGCGGCAATAAGCAGGATTGTGAAAAACAGCATACCAAAGCCGTTTTTCGGATGAATAATCTTCTCCTCCGTAAAAATTCTGTCTTTTGTTTCGCTCATAACAATCTGCCTCCTTCACAGCGGGTTTACACACGCCGCGTAAATCTGATATCATTTTGATATCATTATAATACCTCTGAAAAATTCTGTTGTCAAGAGCAAAGTTTCTGATTTTTAACAAAAGCCAAACGATATAAACATCGCAGGCTTCGCGCCATTATTCTACAGGCGAATGAGACGTCCGGCCGCCAAATCCGCAGCGGCCGTCTCCCGGAGCTGATAATGCATTTTTTTGCCGGTGGCTGTCATCGGAATTTCATCGACAAACCGATAATACCGCGGTTTTTTATAGGCCGGAAGCATCGGGTGACTGTCACAAAAACGGGAAATTTCAACGCCGTCAAGCGACTGATCTGCCCTCACAATATAAGCTGCCGCACTTTCTCCCCGTATCTTATCAGGCACACCCACAACAGCACAGTCTGAAATGCCCGGATGGCTGTTTAATATTTCTTCAAGCTGCGCCGGATAAATATTTTCACCGGCCGTAATCATCATATCATCACGCCGCCCGACAATCGTCACAAAACCGCGCGCATCCCACGTCCCCAGATCGCCGGTATACATATATCCTTTATGAAATTTCTTCTCAGCCTCCGCCGGATTATTTGAATAACTATAGGAAGACTTCGGCGTTTTTATAATCACTTCGCCAACCTCAACATTATCCTGCGCGCAAAGCTCGTCCGGCTCAGCGCGCAAATTTTTATCGGCACGTACAACCCTCACCTCATCATCGGTACATGCCCTGCCGGCTGTCCCTGCCATTTCCGGCAAATCGTACGGGCGCAAAAATGTATTCCAAAAACTTTCCGTTGTTCCGTAGCCATTAAAGACATTCGGCGTCAGCACCTTCTGATATGCCTCACAGTCCGCCTTTTCAAGAGGGCTTCCCATCGTTACAATCCCTTTTAAACAATCAAGACAATACGGCGTCTTTTGCTGAACCTTCACAAGCATATTCAAAGCCGACGGCACGCCGATCATAAAAGTTACCTTATATTTTTGGGCATAAGAAAGGCAAAGTCTCGGATCAAATTTTTTCAGAATAATCATTGAAGCGCCGGCATAAAGCGACGGCGTCGGTCCTCCGGCATGAAGACCGCCCCGGTGAAACCACGGCGTCATATTCATCACAATATCTGTGGCATTCATCGGAAAATGCATCATCACATCGTGGGCAGACAACACTTCATTGACATGATTTACAGGTACCCCCTTCGGGAGATTCGTTGTTCCCGAAGTGTAAAGCCGCGTCACCTCATCATAAATATAAGGTTTGTATTCCGGTACCGGATTTTCATTCCACGCATCTTCACCATCAAGCTGTATATAATCTTCAAATAAAATATGGCCTTTGGGCAGCTTTTCCCTCGCCGCACCTGCAGGCCGGCTCCTGTCTGTATCAACGGCGACAGCACGCACCGGCTGCCATACTGCAGACTTCAGAGCCGAAACTGCCATTTCGGCGCACGCCATATCATAAATAAACACCTTTGGCCGGGCATCATCAAGCAAAAGCGCTGTTTCTCCCGCGCCGAGGCGGAAATTGACCGGACTGTTAATCGCACCAAGCTTTTGCGGACCTATATAACAGCAGACAAACTCTATACAATTTTGGAGCTGATACATCACGATGTCATTTTTACCGACGCCATCCGCCAAAAGGGCATGAGCCAGACGGTTTGACATTCTGTCCAGCTCCTGATACGTCATCATTCTTCCCGTCTCCGGCTCCGTCAGCGCCGTCTTTTCGCCATACATTTTAACATTACGCAAAAAACCGTTTAAATAAGTAAAACTGTGCTCAAATGTCTCCTTAAACATTTCCGCATTATATGTCGTCCCCATCATTATCCTCCATAATAACAAACACCACCCAAACCGGATGGTGTCTATTCATAAATGATGTTCATAAAAAATATGTACATTCTGTTCTTTATAAGTTTGCCGCACCAATAATACCCGCATCATTGCCAAGCTGCGCGATTTTTACAACTGTATTCACTGTGCGCTCGCCGCCAAAAGCATACTTTCTTATATAAGCATTTAACGGCTTCGTCAGATTTTCACCCTGGGCGCATACGCCGCCGGAAAGAAGTACAACCTTTGGTCTAAAAATATTGACAAAGTTTGTCACAGCTTCGCCCAAATACTCAATATACTGATCAACAACAGCTTTTCCTGTCGCATCACCGCTCTGTGCCGCATCAAACGGAATCTTGCCATTCATGCCGCCCTCTTTTTCAACAAGCTGAGCCATCATACTTTCAGGATGCTTTGCAAGCGCCTCATTTGCCTGTGCAATCAGTGCATTCGCGCTGCAGTAGCTCTCAATACAGCCCTTACGTCCGCATGTACAAAGTCTTCCGCCGGCAATCAGCGTCACATGACCGAGCTCTGCGCCGCCGACGCCGCCCTCATAAACCTTATTATCCAAAATAATGCCGCCGCCGACACCTGTACCCAGTGTCAGTAAAATCACGTCGCCTGCACCTGCCGCAGCGCCTGCCGCAGCCTCGCCCATAGCCGCACAGTTGGCATCATTGCTGACACGCACCGGAAGCTGGATATATTTTGTAAATTCCTCTGTCAAAGGCACATCGTCCCAACCGAGGTTATTTGAGTATACGATCACACCATGTTCAGGATCAATCACGCCCGGATTTCCGATACCGACAGAAATACATTCGTCAAGTGTCACACCGGCTTTGACAGCCGCATCCTTAACAGTCTCCGCCATATCTGCCACAATTTCTTTCCACGGGCGTTCTGACTTTGTCGGTCTTGAAGCTGTCGCCAAAAGTTTATTGTCCCCGTCTACAATCCCTGCCTTAATATTTGTGCCTCCAAGGTCAATACCTACACGGTACTTCTTCTCTGCCATGTTTTTATCTCCTTTATCTGTCATACTTTTTTACAATAATACTTGAATTCTGGCCGCCAAAGCCAAAAGCATTGGACATCGCATAATCCAAAGAT
>OLRK01000464.1_pt1 | contig 46853 bp, 41 predicted proteins | sample 1672911 | NCBI WGS metagenome assembly OLRK01 (sample SAMEA3136736, study PRJEB25190) | human gut metagenome | biome: human gut; feature: human-associated habitat; material: faeces | place: Austria | collected 2013
AGGGCTCTGCCCTGAGAACCCGCAGCCTTTGAAAAGGCTGGCGAAACTTTCAATATTGGGTGCGGTGCTTGTTTTAGTGATCCTCGTGGGACATCTTCGCAACCACGCCCGACAGGGCAATCAGTGCAATCAGGTTCGGGAATACCATCAGACCATTAAACAGGTCGGACAGATTCCAAACCAGGTCGACCTTCAGGCTGGAGCCCAGGATAACACATACGACGACCAATGCCGCGTAAATCTTGACTGCCTTCTTGCCAAACAGTGCTTTGACGTTAACCTCACCGAAGAAATACCAGCCGATGATGGTCGAGAACGCGAAGAACAGCATGCAGATTGCAATAAATACGCTGCCGAACTGGCCGAACGCCTGATTGAATGCGGTCTGTGCCAGAACCGAACCGGTCGCGCCGGTGGACAGTGCGCCCGAGGTCAGGATGACCAGAGCGGTCAGGGTCAGGATGATGAAGGTATCGATGAACACGCCGACCATTGCGATGACGCCCTGATCCTGCGGCTTCTTAACCTTTGCCAGTGCGTGGGCGTGCGGGGTGGAACCCATACCAGCCTCATTCGAGAACAGGCCGCGTGCCACACCGTAGCGCATTGCCTCCTTGACGGTCACACCTGCGATACCGCCTGCCAGCGCCTGCGGCTGGAATGCGCCGATGAAGATGGACTTGATGGAGTCGATGAGAGCTGCGTGGTTGATGCACAGAATCACGATGCAGCCGAGGATGTAGAACAGTGCCATAATCGGTACCAGCTTCTCGGTGACCGATGCGATACGCTTGACGCCGCCGAGGAAGATGAATGCCGCAATCGCTGCACAGATGACGCCGACGATCAGCGGGCTGATGCCGAATGCGTTGTGGAACGAGTCGCCGATCGAGTTGGACTGTACCATGTTGCCGGCAAAGCCCAGTGCGAAAATGATCGCGATGGAGAAGAAACCAGCCAGGAAGGTGCCGAAGCCACCCTTGAAGCGTGCCTTGATGTAGTAGATCGGGCCGCCGGTCACGTGACCGTCCTCGCCGACCGTCTTATACTTCTGTGCCAGCACGGCCTCGCCGTAGATGGTGGACATGCCGAAGAATGCCGACAGCCACATCCAGAAGATTGCGCCCGGGCCGCCCGATGCCAGCGCGGTTGCGCAGCCGGTGATGTTACCGGTACCGACCTGTGCCGCAATCGCGGTGGTCAGTGCCTGGAACGAGCTCATGCCCTCGTGGTCAGCCTTCTTGCCGTTCAGGCTGAACGAACCGAACATGCGCTTGAAGCCGGTACCCAGATGGCGTACCTGCACAAAACGCGTACGAATAGAGAACAGTACACCGGTCAGCACCAGAAGGTACAGGAGCAGATTGTTCCACACAAAGCCGCTGATGTCGCTGACCAAGACCGCCAGTTGATCCATATCCATTGTTTGTTACCCCTTTTCTTTTTGTTCCCCAAACAAGCCGAAAACCTACATCTTATTGATGCAAAAAGAAAAAGCGCCCCGTTCCTCGGTTTTCCCGCGTCTTTGCGGAAAAATGTGAGGATGGTTCGCTCTGATCCCGGATGCCACCGTCTGCGTGCATCCATGTCAAAAAAAATGTACGTCAAACCGGTTACACCGGGTAAAAAATCCACTCTGTCCTTTTGCCTGAGAGATTAGCGCATTTTCTGCACCTTGCACCTTCGGCACCCATGGTTGGGATTCTCCAGAGCCACATCCGTTTATAGTCCTTTCCCAGCCGGTCAGGCTGGAAACCTGAGAGTTTTACTCCTTCGGTAAGCACATGGCTTTTTCCTAAAAACTTCGCTTGTCGGTATTTCGTTTGAACTTAGCCTATCACACTTGCAGGACGGTGTCAAGCGTGGTGCAAAAAATTTCGCAGAGCAAAGTGAAAAACCGCCGTTTTTGCCAAAAAAGACAGAAAAACGGACGTGCTTGTGCACGTCCGTTTGGTCGTCCTGTCAAATTTTCGGTTTACTCAAAGTTGACCGTTACAGTGCTGAAGTTGCCCATGGCCTTGACGGTCTTGTCGATAACGTCCTTGAGGCGGGTCTCAGCGTTCGAGAACTTATCGGTGTTATACAGCTCGTTTTCAACCGCCGAGCGCTGGTCGGCGTAGAAGCTGTCGTACTGGCCGAGCTCGATCTGACGGAATACCTTCTCGTCGGAATCGTAGTAGCTGATCGAATCCTGTGCGATATCATGCTGGAGAATCTTGATTGCAGGCACAGTGATCGTGACCGACTTGCCGTCGATCTTGACCTTGTCCGCAGTCAGGGTGGAAGTATCCGAGCCGATCTTGACCGAACCCTGATACATGATGGTAAAGTTACCCAGATCGGCAGCCTGCGACCAGCCGTAGTATGCGTCGTCGCGGTCTTCCTCGCTGAGTACCTTGGTGTAGTCATAGTCTACCTGTACGGTCTGACCCAGACCCTGCACGGTCGTAGCGATATCCTCTGCCTTGACCTTGCCGCCCAAGTTGTGTCCCCAGGCTACGCCCAGGCCGAAAATAACCAGAAAGATTGCGACAACTACGCCGACGACGGTCAGCTGCCGCTGTCTGCGAATCTGCTTTTTGGTCTTGCGAACCGGTGCTTTTCGATTCTGCTGCTGTGCCATATCGTTCCCCTCATTTCCTTTATCACTATATTCATATTACCGGATTTTCTGCAATAAATCAATTAAGATTCTTTTAAATTCCAAAAGTTTTTACACCAGATCGGCGGCACGCACGACGCGGTCACCCATAATCGTGCACACCGGTGCACCCTTGAGCACCATGCCGGTATACGGCGTGTTGATCCCCTTGGAATAATACTCTGTGTATACCTTATTGCAGTCCCAGTCCAGCACACACAGCTCGGCACGGTGGCCGACCTCGATGGACTTATCGGCAAAGCGGTAGACCTCGGACGGGTTCTTGCTCATCTTTTCCAGCAGCTGCATACGGGTCAGCGCACCGGTCTTGACGAGGTAGGTATTGCACACCGAGAATGCGGTTTCCAGTCCAGTGATGCCCGATGGTGCCTGTGCGAAGGGCTTGGCCTTCTCCTCGGCGGTGTGCGGTGCGTGGTCGGTCGCAATCAGATCGACCGTGCCGTCCTGCAAGCCGCGAATGAGTGCCTGACGGTCGACTTCCTTGCGCAGCGGCGGATTCATACGCGCATAGGTGCCATGCTCGAGCACAGCGTCCTCGGTCAGCGACAGGTGATGCGGGGTGACCTCGCAGTAAATCTTGGCGCCCATTGCCTTGCCGGCACGGATGAGATCGACCGACAGACCGCTCGAGATGTGCTGGAAGACCACACGCGCACCCGTGCGCAGCGCAAGCGCGATATCACGGGCAACCATAGCCTCCTCGGAGGACGGCAGCGCACCGGGCACGCCGAGCTCCTCGGCTGCCGTGGAACCATAGTTGACGCCGGGCGACAGCACGAGCGACTTGTCTTCCTCGTGGAAGGACAGCACGGTGTCATGCTTGACCGCCTCTTCCATTGCCTTGAGGCAGGTGTGCATGTCGGTCAGGTTAATGCCGTCGTCGGTAAATCCGGGCGCACCGGCTGCCAGCAATGCAGCAAAGTCGGTCATTTCCTCGCCCTTGAGTCCCTTGGTCACCGCGCACGCCTGGTGCACGTTGACGTAGCCGCCTGCCTCACGTGCCTTGTTCTGCACGTATTGCAGCGTCTCCACGTTGTCGCAGGTCGGCAGGGTGTTCGCCATGCACACAACCGAGGTGAATCCGCCCGCTGCCGCGGCGCGCATACCGGTCATCATGTCCTCTTTCTGGGTCTGACCAGGGTCACGGAAGTGTACGTGAGTATCGACGAGACCGGGTGCAACCGTCTTTCCTGCCGCGTCAAACACCGGACAGCCTGCCGGTGCGTCAATATGGGGTTCCATCTGGGACAGAATGCCGTCGTCGCCGATCAGCAGATCAAGGCGTGCGTCCAGTCCGGTATATGGGTCTAACACCTGTGCGTTTTGAATCAAAAGCATGGTTTTTCCTCCTGTAATGGGGCTCTGACAGGCCGCGCCCGACGCGTGCCCGCCGCTTCTAATTGACAGTAGTATAGCATATTTTTCATGGAATTTCTATGCGAAAACATGAACTTTTTACCGGCTTCCAGAGATTTCCATCCGAACGAAAGTGCGGAAAAAGGGAGTGCAGCGGCACAAATGGCCGTCACACTCCCCTTTTAGAACGCTGCGGGCACGCTCCCATCACAGCGTCATTTTATGTTCCATCGTGATGACCGGGCAATAGCGCTTGTCGCGCGCTTTGAGGCCAATCTGAATGCGGGTTTTCAGGTTTTCCTGCTTTTCCTCGTTGTATCCGAACGGGACAACCACGTCGAAAATCAGGTTGATGCGTCGCTCACCCTCGACCACGCGGAAATCGTGCATAGTCAGCTCGGGGTCGATCTTGGCCAGAACGTTTAACGTGGTCTCGCGCATAGCGTCAATGCGCGGGTCGCCCACGCGCACCGGGTCCATGTGGATGACCGTGTACACGCCGGTCTGCTCCCAGACCGCCCGCTCGGCCTCGTCGATCAGCTCGTGCACGGCGACAATGTCCGCCGTGTCCGGCACCTCGGCGTGCAGCGATGCCAGCGACTTGCCCACGCCGTAATTATGTACGATCAGGTCGTGAATGCCCAGAATACCCGGACTTTGCAGCACGGTATCGGCAATCGCCTGGGCGATTTCCGGGTCGGCTGCCTGACCGATCAGCGGGCTTAATGTATCGCGCGCAATGCCGATACCTGCCCAGATGATGAACAGCGCAACCAGCACGCCGACCACACCGTCGATCGGCAGGGTGGTGAACTGGCCTGCGACCATGCCGATGAGCACAACGCCGGTGGTGACCACGTCGTTGATGCTGTCCTGCATGGCAGCGAGCAGCGTGGGCGAGTCGATGCGCGTACCGACCGTGCGGTTAAACGAGCCCATCCACAGCTTGACCAGCATGGTCAGCAGCAGGACTACTGCCGAAACCACCGAAAAGGCAACCGGCTCGGGGTGCAGAATGCGGGTAAACGAAGTTTGCAGGAACTGCACGCCGACTACACAGATGATGAGTGAGACGATCAGTCCGGCGATGTACTCGGTACGTCCGTAGCCGAACGGGTGCTGCTCATCGGGTGCACGGCCGGTCAGCTTAAAGCCCACGATGGAGATAAACGACGACAGGCCATCCGACAGGTTGTTGACCGCGTCGGCTGCAACCGAAATCGCACCGGTGGCAAAGCCGATGATGAGCTTTGCCGCAAACAGCAGGAAATTACAGAACAGACCAACACAGCCCGACAGGATGCCGTATCTCTCGCGCACCCGTGCATCGCTCGTGCGGTCACGGTCATCGCCCAAAAAGCGACGAATCAGCAATTCGGTCATAACGGTAAGACCCCCTTGGAATACAATAAGTATAATATACCGAATATGATTGCAATTTGTAAAATAAAGATTGCCGGGATGCCCCACATGAACGAACGGTGCAGGGTCTTATGCCGGCACAGCTTCATGGCTGCGTAGGTCAGCGGACAGCCGCCCAGCCAGCAATACAGAAACAGTGTGCGCTCGCGAATGCGCCGTCTGCCATGTTTGGCCTTCCATTTATCCAGAAACACCGCGCATGCGCCCAGCAAATTGACGGCAGCGAGATAGCATAACAAAATTTTAACAATTGGATGCACGTTCGCCGCCTCCTTTCGGTCTCAGATTTTTGGATATTAGAATATTATAACAGATTTCGCAGGTGGGAGCAAGAAAAAAGCCCGCACGACAGCAGGGTTTGGACAAAACCACCTGACGTATAACCGTCCGGGACGCGAAAAGGGCTTTGATCGCGGCGTATACCTGCCCGATGGGGTTTCACAATATAGGTAAGGCACAGGGCGGCAGGGGATACCGGGCACGGCGTGCCGTGTATGCAGCAGCGCGCACTGTTTCCGGTCGATTTTCGGTCGCAAAATATCGTTCTTTTCCCGTTTTCTGTCCATCCTGCTGTAACCGCTTGTGTAAAGGATAGCACAAGCGATTTGGCATTTTTGCCTCGGGGGAAATAACCGGAAACATCCTTTGTCACCCTGTGCAGAACTTTGTCCGACACGTCCGCCTTGAATCGCGCGGGCAAATCGTGTATGATAATAACAAAGCGAATGAAGGGAGAACGTCCATGTCCATCCGCCGTTTGGCACTGCTCATCATGACCGTTCTGCTGCTCGTCAGCGGCTCGGCTATGGCTCTGACCCCAACGCTCCAGGAGGAGATCTACGCCCCGGAAGCCCTGCTTTACTGCGTGGAATCCGGTCAAACCCTGTACGAAAAAGACGCCGACAAGCCGGTAAAACCCGCCTCGGTCACCAAACTCATGACCGCACTCGTCGTCTTTGAACATGAAAGCGATCTGTCCAAGAAAACCACAGTGTCCGAATCTGCGGTCAACATTGAGCGCGACTCCACCAATATTGCGCTGGTTCCCGGCGAGGAAGTGACGCTGGAGAACATGATGTACGCCACGCTCATGCAGTCGGCCAACGATGCCGCCAACGTGCTGGCAGAATATGTCGGCGGGTCGCAGGAGGGCTTCGCCCAGATGATGAACGACAAGGCCGCAGAGCTTGGCTGCACGGGCAGTCACTTCGTCAATGCGCACGGTCTGGATGCAGACGGTCATGTCGTGACCGCTCGCGATCTGGCGCGCATTACAACCGCTCTGCTCGACAGCCCTCGCTTCGTCGAGATCGCCGGTGCGCTCATGTACACCATGCCCGCCACCACCAAGCAGCCCGAAGCCCGCACCTTCTATACAAAGCAGCGTATGCTGCGCGCAGACTCCAAGTTCTACAACGAGTTTGCGATTGCCGGTAAAAACGGATATACCACCGCCGCTGGCCACACCCAGTGCATGGTCGTCCGCCGCGACGGTCTGACCTATATCGCTATCTCGCTCGGCTCGACCGGGAATATGTATTACCCTTGGCGCGACATGCGCACGCTGTTTGCCTATGCGCTGAACGATCTGCACCCGGTGACGCTCGAGGCCGACCAGCTCAAAAAAATGGCTGACGATGCCGGAATCGCCGACACGAAACCCAAGGAAGCTTTCACGCTGGCTGTCCCGCAGAACGTCGATGCGGATGCACTGTCCCTGTCCGATACGCTGGACACCGACAATGCGTACGCAGTCAACCTGACCATGGACGACAAGACCGAGGTGCTGTGCACGGTGCCCGGTTCGGTGCTCGGCATGGCTGCCCAGCCGACCGCCGCACAGGCATCGACTGATGGACAGGCCGTCACGAAAAATAGTGCATCGTCGCCTGCCTTTTCCGCACCCGGCTGGCTTAAATGGCTGCTCATCCCGCTCGGACTCATCGTCCTGTTCGTGCTCTGGTTCGTGCTGACCTGCATGTACCGCGCTCGCAAAGTCCGCCGTCAGCGCGCCCGCATCGCGCAGATGCGCCGGCAGTCTCACCGTCGGGACGAAGAATCCCGCTAAACCCCGAACCCCGTCTGGAGGCACTCCACCATGACACAAAACATCCGCATTCGGCTCGCGACTCCAGCCGACGCACCCGCCCTTTTAGACGTGTACGCCCCCTATGTCCGCCAGACCGCCATCACCTTTGAATACGACGTCCCCTCTGTCGAGGAGTTCACTGCACGCATTGAGCAGACCTTAACGCGCTATCCCTACCTCATCGCAGAGGTTGACGGCGCGGTCGCCGGGTATGCCTACGCATCCCCCTTCCATGCCCGCGCGGCTTATGGCTGGGACACCGAGCTTTCTATCTACTTACAGCCCGGTTTACAGCGTCGCCGTCTGGGCTCCCGTCTGTATCGCGTCCTGATCGCTCTGCTGCATGCGCAGAATGTGGTCAACGCCTATGCGTGCATCACCTCGCCCGGCCCGAGCATCGCGTTCCATGAATCGCTGGGATTTCAGAAGATCGGCACATTTCCGCGTACCGGGTGGAAGTTTGAGTGCTGGCATGATGTCGTGTGGATGGAATTGCCCCTGCGTCAGCGCGTGACCACGCCCGAGACGTTCATTCCGTTCCCGGAGCTGGATGAGGAGACTGTCCGGCATCTGCTGAATGACCCGGTGTGAGGTCACGAAAACGGAATCCCGCCCGCAGGCGAGAATGGGATTCTCAAGGGACGAGTCCCTTGAGCCCGTCCAGGTGGAACCTGGTCGAGCCCGCAGGCTCGAAACACCCCTTTTGAAACCCGGTGTCCGACCCGGGTTTCAACCAAAACAAACAAAAAAGAAAGACCAACCGAATGGTTGGTCTTTCAAAAAAATTGCGCCGTCTGCGGACGGCGCTTTGTTTTTTATTTTAGTTGATTTTCGCAGAAGCGAAAATCAAAAAGGGGATTTCGCCCGTTGCGACGGGCGACTCAGGGCTCTGCCCTGAGAACCCGCAAGCCTTTCGAGAAAGGCTTGAGCGAAAGCTTCAATATGGGTGCGGTGCTAACCTTATGCCATCGCAGTAACGGTCTCGCGCTCGCTCTCGTACGCGATATTGATGACCGCAGATACGCACAGCACATTGACCTTACAGATAAACTCCATATCACTGACAATGCCGTGATGCGGCAGCGCACGATACTTATCATGCAGCGCCTGGATGCGGGAAATCAGGCCTTCCACCGTATACGGTGCGACAACGCCATCAACCCAGCCCTCAAAATGCTCCTTCGTCAGGCTGCGGCGCAGGCGCATTGCAACGCGCTTCTCGTAGATGTAATGCGCGAGCAGGCCGTGCGGATACAGATCGTCATTGTGCGGATAGCAGAAGAAATCGGTCAGGTAATGGCAGATTTCTCCGAGATCGACCGACAGATCGCGGCCGTTGGCATCGCGCAGGGTGTAATTGCTGCAAAATGCACGAAGTTTATCCATCACTTCGTCGAACATCAGCGAGGGATAGTGACGCTTGGTCAGGTAAGTACCGGTCAGGTCGGGCTTGAGATTGCCGTAACGGAAAGCGTTTGCATCAAACGTGACGCCGGCGTTCTCCTGAATGTGAGCCAACAGCAGGTTGGCGACGCGGGTATGCGAGATGGAATCCATGCTTTTCCTCCAAACTACGATTAACGAATCCCGCGGCGCTTGGCGTCGCAGTCTCTTTCTCTTATTTTCTCTTATTTCAAATATTATCAAACAAATGTGCGGGTGTATCCCCTATTAGGACGCCCGAACATGGATATTATATCATCTTTTCCGCAATTTGTCATGTGAAAATTCAGAAAAAAGCGCCGGATCCTGGATGACATTTTTGCATGTTTTCCGTCATTTCCTGTAAAAAGAAATTTTATCTTGCACGAAAAGCTTCATTTTTGAAGCGCACCTTACCCTCAAGCGCTGCGCGCAGCTTCTGGCACATCGCCTCGCGGTCCTGGTTGAGCGTTCCGGCGAGGTTCACGTAGTTGGATGCGTGGTTTGCACGGAAGATGCTGCCCTCGCAGTCAATATGCTCGAGCAGAGTGAGCGTCTCCTGTGCGATCTCGATGGGGTTCATCAGGTAGAACTTGCCTTCCTGCCAGTCGCGCATGAGCGGCGTAGGCAGCTCGAACAGCAGGGTCAGCAGGCCGATATACTCGGGCTTCATGCGCGAAAGTGCCTCTGCGGTCTTGATCGCGTGCTCTTCGGACAGCTCGAGCGAGCCCAGACCGGCAATGCAGGTCACCGACAGCTTCATGCCTGCTTCCTTGACCATCAGACCGGCACGGACGATCTCATCCGCGGTCTCGCCCTTATTGACACGGCGCAGCACCTCGTCCGAGCCCGATTCCAGACCCAGATAGATCATATCCAGACCCAGCTCATGCAGCATATTGAGGTCTTCCTGCTTCTTGACCAGAATGGACGCGGGCGAACCGTAGCTGGTCACGCGCTCGCACTCCGGGAAAAGCTCGCGGATATAGCGCAGAATCTCGGCCACGTGCTCGGGTCGACACATGAGCGCGTCACCGTCTGCCAGGAAAATGCGGTCGACCTGACGATAAGCACGGCGCGCTTCGTCAAAATCGCGCTTGACGTCCTCGAGCTTGCGCACGCGGAACTGCTTTTCCTTGTACATATCGCAGAACGTGCACTTGTTGTGGCTGCATCCAATGGTCACCTGTACAATCAGGCTGTATGCCTCGGACGGCGGGCGAAATACCCGGCCTTCGTAATGAATCATGGGAAATTCTCCTTTTTCAGCGTCGTTTTTTGGTTTGAGAGCGAAAAACAGGCGGGGCTTACCGCTCCGCCTGCTGGATCGCGTTTCGCTTTTTTTATTCGGCAGACGGCTCTTCTTCCGTCTCGTCCGCGGGTTGCTCCTCGGGCTCATCGACTTCGGCCTGCTCAGCAGCTGCTGCGCATGCCTCGGCACACGAGCAGGTGTCGCAGTCCAGTGCGTCGTCACCGTTCTCGCTCATCATCTCGTCCAGCTCGTTCATCGCCTTGAGCTCGGCCTCGTGATAAATCTCCTCGCGCTTCTTCTTGCGGATCATCGCTGCGGTCAGCGCACCCGCGCCAGCCAGTGCACCCACAAGGGCGACGCCATAACCAAGTTCTTTTTTCATTTCTTTGTTCACCTCTGTCAGTAGGTTCATCGGACTTGATCCCGATTTATACTCGAAGATATACTTAGACTTTAGCACACCCCGCGCACAAAGTCAATGAACGGGATGTGAATTTCGCCGGTCTTCGCACGCACCTGCCGCCATCCGGCATTTTTCTATTCCCGTCCACCGTTCGGTATGCTATAATGTGCTTATATTTTATCCCAAAGGAGGCGGCTGTATGCCCCGTACCGCTCACCCTCGCTATCACATCGGCCTGCGCACGGTCAAGACCGGTACAGCCGTCATGCTCGCACTGCTGCTCGACAGCATGCGACCCTCTGCCATGCCCATTTTCGCCGCTATCGGCGCCATCGTGGTAATGAGCCGCACGCTGTCCGACGCCATCACCGCCGCGTCCACCCAGCTTGCAGGCATCACCTGCGGCGCGATTGCCGGCTGCCTGTTCTCGCTGCTCTTTCCCAATAACCATTATATTGCAATCGGGCTGGGTTTGATTCTGCTCATCCCCATCTGTCATCCCCTGCGCATCGGCTTCGCCGTCCCGCTGACCTGCATCGTCTTTGTCTCGGTCTGCCTGTACGACCCCGCGACCGGCTCGCCCATCGCCTACGGCATCAACCGCTTTTTGGATACCTCGATCGGTCTTTCGACCGGTTTTGTCATCAATGCCGTGCTCAAACCGTACAATAACTACCCACTCATTCTGCGCCTGTTCCGTTCCTATCAGGAAGCCTATCCGGCTGCCCTGCGGGAACTGCTCGTTGACGGACATTATCCCGATCTTGCACCTTTTGAGCGTCAATGCCGCAGATTATACGACGAAATCCGCATCTTTGGCGACCAGCCCTTTGCAAACCAGAAACGCAAACAGGATACCGCTTATCTATGGGGATGCTATCAGCTGACAGAGAAAATACACTTTGAACTCGCTGCTCTGGCAGGGATGGATACTTTGGGCGTGCCGAATGATGAAATGCGTGCACGACTGCATGAAATGAATGTGGATGTGCCCGACGAAATTCCGATTCCGGGATTGGACGAAGAGAGTCTGGTTTTGGGGTATCACCTCAAAAATCTGCTCGACGCACATGATTATTTGCAGAGTCTGCTCGATCTCCCTAAAGAATCACCGCACCCCTAATTAAAGTTTGGATCAAACCTTTTCAAAGGTTTGCGGAGTCTTGAGGCAGAGCCTCAAGTCGCGTCCCGCAGGACGCGAAACTCTCCTTTGATTTTTGCCTTTGCGAAAATCAACTAAAATAAAAAATAAAAGCGCCGTCCGCAGACGGCGCAATCTCTGGAAAGACCAACCACAGAGTTGGTCTTTCCTTTTTTGTATGTTTAGATTGAAACCCGGGGCGGACACCGGGTTTCAAAAGGGGATTCCGCGTCCTGCGGGACGCGTCTCAGGGCTCTGCCCTAAGAACCCGCAAGCCTTTCGAGAAAGGCTTGAGCGAAAGCTTTATTTCGCCCGCGGGCGGGATTCCGTTTATTTTACTGGTTCCTTGATTTTTTCCAGCAATTGTGCGCCGGTCACGTCATCGGTAATATTAAACCGGGTCATACTATACAAACAAGACGGGTCACCCATGACCAAGGTATTGATACCCTCGCGAATGGTGACAGTCAAACGCACGCCCATTATTTGCAGCATACCCTCGGTCACGGCGTTATGCAGGCCAAACGGATAAGCAAAAGCCAGGGTATCATAGCCGAATGCCGCGTGAATGGCATCATTCGCCTTATGAAAATCATTGCGGAAGGTGGTCATATAGGAATCCAGCGATTCGTCCGGGCGCGGCAGCACACCGCGGCGGTAGCCGTCAACGTCCAGTCCGGACACGTTATGCATGTCGTAGGTATGGTTCTGGATGTTGATAACGCCGGCATCCACCCACTTTTTTACCTCTTCATACGAGAAATGCGGGATAATCGGCACGCCGAAGTCTTTATAAGTCGATTTTCCGACCGAAACGCCAATACAGTAAATGGTGGCGTTCAGTCCGTTCTTTTGCAGGACAGGTGCGGCGTAGGTCAAGTTACTCTGATAGCCGTCGTCCATCGAAATCCAGACCGGTTTTTCAGGCAGTGGGGTGCCGTTGTCCACGTAATCTACGATTTGCTCGGGTGTGACAGCCGTATAGCCCGCCTGTTTGAGGGCTGCCATCTGTTCGGCAAAGCGCTCGGGCGATACCACCATGGTCGAGCCGCCCGGCTCTTCGTCAAAGTGGTGGTACATGAGTACGGGCAGGTAATCGGTCGCGGGCGATGTCTGTGCCGCTGCCGCTGTGGTCGTCTCGGACGACGCTGCCGCGGGCGCAGCCTGTGCCAGACCGGTCAGTAGGCACGCCGACAGCATAACCGCTGCTAGGCGGCGCAGCAGGGATTTTTTTCTAAAATGCAACTGCATGAACTTCCTCTCTTTTTCGGACATTTTCTTCAGTATAGCACAATCTTACCCGTTTGAAAAGGGTATCACGCACACGCCGACCGGTTTTCGCACCATTTCCCGGATTTTCCAATCCCTTCCCGCTCGTCTGCGCATAAAAGGATTGTATCCGCGCGTATTTTGCAGTATAATTTTGCAAGAACGACCGTGAAACACCGGCCACGTTCATTTTCAAATCAAATGGAATTTACAGAAAAGGAAAAGCCTATGCTGCAAGAATTTTCCCGCGCCGCACTGCTGCTCGGTGCCGACGGCATGGACCGTCTGGCTGGTGCGCACGTCGCGGTGTTCGGCATCGGCGGTGTCGGCGGAGCTGCCGCCGAGGCGCTCGCCCGCGCAGGCGTCGGCGCCCTCACGCTCATAGACAATGACGTGGTCTCGGTCTCCAACCGCAACCGCCAGATTATCGCCCTGTCCTCCACCGTCGGTCAGCCCAAGGTTGAGGTCATGGCCGCACGTATCCACGATATTAACCCCACCTGCACGGTTACCCCGCTCCAGATGTTCGTCACCCCCGACGATGCACCCGATCTGTCCCAGTTCGACTACGTGATCGACGCGATTGACACGGTCACCGCCAAGCTGTTTTTGATCGAAACCTGCAACAAGCTGGGCGTGCCGCTCATCTCGTCCATGGGTACGGGCAACAAGCTAGACCCCACCCGCTTTCAGGTCGCGGACATCTACAAGACTTCGGTCTGTCCGCTCGCGCGTGTCATCCGGCAGGAGTGCAAAAAACGCCGCATCAAGCGTCTGAAAGTGGTCTTTTCCACCGAGGAAGCCGCAAAAATTCCGCCCGAACGCTATGCACTCTGTCCGGGTGAGTCCAAGGGCACGGCTGGCCGTCCGGTGCCCGCGAGCGTTTCGTTCGTTCCGCCTGTTGCGGGCTTCATTCTCGCAGGCGAGGTCATCAAGGATTTGACGGAGGGACTTCGATGAATATTTTAGTCAGCGCCTGTCTGCTCGGTATGAACTGCCGGTACGACGGTTCGCACAACTACTGTCCTGAGCTGGAAAAGCTCATGGAAGAGCACATTCTGATTCCGGTCTGTCCCGAACGCCGAGGCGGTCTGGACACTCCGCGGGAACCGGCCGAGCGTCAGGGTGACCGCATCATCGCACGCGACGGCACCGACGTGACCGACGCGTACATCCGCGGCGCGCAGGAGACCCTGCGGCTAGCCAAGGAGTACGACTGCCGCTATGCCATCTTCAAGGAGCGCAGTCCGTCCTGTGGTGCGGGCGTCATCTACGACGGCAATTTCTCCCACACCCGCGTGCCGGGCGACGGCATGACCACCCAGCTGCTGCGTGCCAACGGCATCATCGTGCTGGGCGAAAGCCAGATCAGCGCACTGCTGCACAAGTAAAAAAGGAAAATCCCCATCCATTCGGATGGGGATTTTTTATGCAAAAATGGGGTTGGTCTCTTGAAAAACAACCGTTCTCGGACCAAATGTGCCATCCAAAACCACGTTGGCCATCATGCCGTCCGCATCATAGTCGATGGTCATCCATCCGACCGGCTGCCCGTCCAGCTGTTCGACGATCTCACTTGGCTGTCCCTGTTCGTTGTACGCATACGCCCAAGTTCGTGCACCCAAATCATCCCAAGCGGTGATTTTCTGCACGACACCATGCGCGTCATAAACGATTTCCGACCGGCCAAAGCGCAGGCAGGCTTCGTTTGGTGTTAAAAGAGACAGTGGGTTGACGCCACCCTCGATATTCAGGGTGATTATCCCCTCGTATACGGCAGTTTCGCACCAGCCGCCGTCCGGTGCATCTGCATAGGTTTTGCAGATTGTGCTCTGGGACTGACCCTCGCAAATCTCTTCAATCTGCACGGCTCGCCCCTGTGCGCCAAAAGGCAATCTGATTGCGGTCTTGCGCGGGCTTGGTATAGGCATAAGTCACGCCTGCGGTCAGCGCAGCGGCGGCCAAGGCTGCAATCAAGCGTCTCGACTTCATGTTTCGTCCACTCCGAGCTGCGGCCCGTCGACTTCCCGCGACTCGGATGTACCGATAATCGCGCCCGTGCTGTCATAAGTTATCGCACGGCTGATGAGTCCGTCCACGTCGTATTCGATCACTGCACGGTCCTCCAACTGCCCATTTATATAGCGATCCTGACCGGTTGCGCGGTTTTGGTCGTCGTAGGTGTAATACGTTTCGATCGTTTGGCCATTCTCGCCCCAACTCACATGCTGTTCGGTGAGATTGCCTGCCGCGTCATACTCCTGAATGATTTCACTCTGAATCGACTCATCACTCTGCTGCACGGTATAGCTGCCGTCCGGGCGGTCGGTATAAGCCTGTGCGGTGGTCGACTGATATTTTACGTCACCGGTCTGAGCATCAATCGTGGTCTGCGTCATACTGGTGATGCGTCCCTTTTCGTCATAGCTATACTCGGTGAACGTGTCACCCAGCGACAGCCCGGTCTGGCTGACACAGTTTCCATACGCGTCATAGCGTTCGTGCAGGTGCATGGCAGCCTTGCCCTCTCGGTCAAAAGCCCAACCCTCGACGCGGTTTCCGTTGCGGTCATAGGCGTTCAGATTGGTGCGGGACCAGTCCGTGTTCATTTGGTCGGCAGCCCACTGCGCGTCCTCGTTTTGACTTGTAACCTCCATTCGGGTATAGATTTCGACCGGTTTATCCTGTGTATTCATGCCATAGATCATGCCGACTTCGGTATTCATTTCTTCTGTCTGCGTCGTACTGGTTTGCAGCTGCCAGCGAACAACGGTGTTATTTTCCCGAATCGGTGCAACATAGGCATACGTAACACCGCCGGTCAATGCTGCGGCGATGAGTGCGGTCAAAATGCGTTTTCCCTTCATACGATCACCCCTTTTCCTCAGTTTACACCCGCGTTTTCGTCCCGGCAAGAAACAAATCGGTATCAGAAAGGCAAAAAAATACCTGCCTTGCGGCAGGTATGGAGGTTACGGGGTGGTTTGGGTGGTCGGATTGGTCTGCGCCTGCTGAGTCGCCTCAGTGGCAGCAGCCTGACCGTCGGTGGTGACCGTCTGGCCGTCAGCTGCCGTCTGGGCAGCGGTTTCCTCAGTAGTCTGGGCGGGCTGCTCTTCCTTGGGCTGCTCCTGCTCCTGTCCCTGTGCCACGATGACCGTGGTATTCTGGGACTGGGCAAAGTCGACCCACGCCTGAGGTGCACCGGTCAGCGTCTCGATCTCGCTCGTGCTCACCACGTCGTTGATGTCGGTACCATACAGAATGCGTCGGATAGCGTTGCCGTCGTCTCCGTAGACTGTCTGGGTGCGGTTTTGCTGCATACCGGCGTTGATGACGCAGTTTTCTGTCTCGCGTCCCTGGTCGTCGTAATAGTAAACCATGCGGTACTCGCCCTTTTCACGCCAGAGCGGCTTGCCGTTATCGTCATAGCAGGTCAGATCGGGTTCGAGGTCGCCGTCGGTGATCGTGCGGACAACCGTGCCCTCACTGGTATGTTCACGGGAATAGGTCTCGCGTGCGGTCAGCGTATCATTCTGATAGCTGTCCTTCTGCGTGATCTCACCGTTTGCGTCGTAGGTATATTCATAGGTGCAGACGGTCTCAGTCACGCCCTCAGCCGTGCGCGCCTGATAAATCCACTGGGTCTGGTCGCCCTGCTCGTTATAGGCATACTGGCTGTAAACGAACTCCTTGCCGTCGTCGTAGCTATGGACAGCAACCTTGCGACCCTGTTCGTCGTAGGTATACGTCGTGATAATCGGTTCTTCATTTTCCAGAACGGTGACCACCGTGTCACCCTGTGCGTTATAGCCCAGCGTCATCACGATATCATCACCCATCTTATTGCTCTGCGTCTCGCGCGTCCAGCGCACGACGGTATTATAAGGCTGTGCCTCGGTGCTAAGCGACTCAGCCGCCTGCGCCTGATTGCGTGCTCGACCCTGGAATGTCAGGGTGGGAACTGCGACCAGTGCGGCGCACAGCGCGATGGCAGTCAAAAACTTCCAGCGCATCCGTCTATTTCCTCCTCCTTGGGGTTAAATTTCCGTACTGTATTTTAGTTTAACGGTTTTTTGTATAAATTACAAGGGCGAAATTGTGAACTTTAAGCAAACTGATCGGTTTTTTCCGACAAAAGCACCGCAGCCCTCATGGAAGCTTTCGCCGGCCTTTCTCGAACCTTGCGGAATCTGAAAAGGCCCCTGTGGGGCGTTTTCCCGCAAGGCTGTGGTCGACTTGTTCGGCCAAGGCCCTAACACGCGGGCACCGTTGCCCTGAGTCGGACTCCGCAGAGTCCGAAATCCCCTTTTGATTTTCGCTTTTGCGAAAATCAACTAAAACAAAAAAATAATTGCTCGCCGCAGCGAGCGAAATACTCTTTGCGCACAAAGTGCGCTCATGGGAAAGACCGTCCCTTTGGACGGTCTTTCCTTTTTTGTATGTTTGAGTTGAAACCCGGGCCGGACACCGGGTTTCAAAGGGGAATTTCGAGCCTGCGGGCTCGACCAGGTTCCACCTGGACGGGCCAGCCTGCGCGGCTGGATCGCGCCGGGTCGCAGACCCGGACCCGCTTGTCGCCTGCGGGCGGGTTTTAGAGCGTGATTTTGCGAAAAAAAGACCGTCCCCGAAGGGACGGTCTCTTAAAAACCATCTATGCGATTAGTCTACGCTGTACAGAGCCTGCAGCTTCTGCAGATGAGTAAATCTCTTCTTGGAAGCTTCTTCTGCCTCGGTGAACAGCTTCTCTGCACGCTCCGGGAAGGAACGGGTCAGAGCAGAGTAACGAGCCTCACCCATGATGAAGTCACGGTAGCTGGTGGTCGGCTCCTTGGACTCGAGGATGAACGGATTCTTGCCCTCAGCCTTCAGTGCCGGGTTGAAGCGGAACATGTTCCAGTAACCGCAGTCAACAGCCTTCTTCATTTCCTTCTGGCAGTTGGTCATGCCGCCCTTGATGGAGTGCATCTCGCAGGGAGCGTAACCGATGATGAGGGACGGGCCATGGTAAGCCTCTGCCTCAGCGATTGCCTTCAGGGTCTGAGCCGGGTTTGCACCCATAGCAACCTGAGCAACGTATACGTAGCCGTAGCTCATTGCGATCTCAGCCAGGCTCTTCTTGCCGATCTGCTTACCAGCAGCAGCAAACTGAGCAACAGCGCCGATGTTGGTTGCCTTGGAAGCCTGTCCACCGGTGTTGGAGTAAACCTCGGTGTCGAATACCATAACGTTGACGTCCTCACCGGAAGCCAGAACGTGATCCAGACCGCCGAAGCCGATGTCGTATGCCCAGCCGTCGCCGCCGAAGATCCAGATGGACTTCTTGGACAGGTATTCCTTCTCAGCCAGAACTTCCTTGCACAGTGCGCAGCCAGCCTCTGCACCCTTCTCGAGTACAGCAACCAGAGCCTTGGTAGCCTCTGCGTTTGCTTCGCCGTCGTCCTTGGTCTCGAGGAACTTAGCGATTGCTTCCTTAGCCTCTGCCGGAGTCTGGTCGTTCTGAGCCATCTCCTCGAGCTTGCCGATCAGGCGCTCACGGATAGCCTTCTGGCCGTAGTACATACCAAGACCATGCTCAGCGTTATCCTCGAACAGGGAGTTAGCCCAAGCCGGGCCGCGGCCTTCCTTGTTAACGGTGTACGGAGAAGTAGCAGCCGGGCCGCCCCAAATGGACGAACAGCCAGTTGCGTTGGAGATATACATGCGATCGCCGCAAACCTGAGTGATCAGACGAGCGTAAGCGGTCTCAGCACAGCCTGCGCAAGAGCCAGAGAACTCAAGCAGCGGGGTCTTGAACTGGGAATCCTTGACAGACTTGCTCGAAACCATGTCTGCCTTCTCGGAAACCTTTGCTACCATGTAGTCGAATACGTCCTGCTGTGCAGCTTCCTGCTCCTGCGGAACCATGGTCAGGGACTTGGTCGGGCAAACGCCTACGCAGACGCCGCAGCCCATGCAGTCGAGCGGAGAAACAGCCATGGTGTACTTGTAAACACCCTTGCCCTTGCCAGCCTTGACGTCGACGATGCGTGCAGCCTCCGGAGCGGCAGCAGCCTCTTCCTCGGTCAGAGCGAAGGGACGGATGGTAGCGTGCGGGCAAACGTATGCACACTGGTTACACTGGATACAGGTATCCTGGTTCCAGGTCGGAACGGTAACAGCTACGCCGCGCTTCTCGTATGCAGCAGCGCCCTGCTCGAAGGTACCGTCTACATGATCGCCAGCGAATGCGGATACCGGCAGAGAGTCGCCGTCCATACGGCCAACCGGCTCCATGATCTCCTCGACCATCTTGACGGTCTTCTCGCGGCCCTGCAGCTTCTCGCCCTTTGCCTCGTCCTGTGCGTCAGCCCAGGATGCCGGTACGTCGATCTTAACGAATGCAGTTGCGCCAGCGTCGATTGCCTTATGGTTCATATCAACGACATCCTGGCCCTTCTTCAGGTAGGACTTGGTTGCTGCTTCCTTCATGAAGCGGATTGCGTCCTCAGAAGGCATAACCTTAGCCAGTGCGAAGAATGCGGACTGGAGAATGGTATTGGTGCGCTTGCCCATACCGATCTCGATTGCCAGGTCGATTGCGTTGATGGTGTACAGCTGGATGTTGTTCTTTGCGATGTAGCGCTTCTCGGAAGCTGCCAGATGATGCTCGAGCTCCTCGGGAGTCCACTGGCAGTTGATCAGGAATACGCCGCCCGGCTTTACGTCACGCACGATCGGGAAGTGCTTGGTGATGTAGGACGGGTTGTGGCAAGCAACAAAGTCAGCCTTATTGATGTAGTACGGGCTCTTGATCGGCTTGTCGCCAAAACGCAGGTGCGATACGGTAACGCCGCCGGTCTTCTTGGAGTCGTACTGGAAGTATGCCTGTACATACTTATCGGTGTGGTCACCGATGATCTTGATGGAATTCTTGTTTGCACCAACGGTACCGTCGCCGCCCAGACCCCAGAACTTACACTCGGTGGTGCCCTCAGCTGCGGTGTTCGGAGCCGGCTTCTCTTCCAGAGACAGGTAGGTTACGTCGTCATTGATGCCCAGGGTGAACATGTGCTTGGGCTCGTCCTTCGCCAGCTCTTCGTATACTGCGAAGACAGATGCCGGAGGCGTATCCTTGGAACCCAGACCGTAACGGCCGCCGGTAACAACGATGTCGTTCTTGCCTGCGTTGCGCAGAGCGGTAACAACGTCGAGGTACAGAGGCTCGCCCTGTGCGCCCGGCTCCTTGGTGCGGTCGAGGACTGCAATCTTCTTTGCGGTCTCCGGGATAGCAGCCAGCAGCTTGTCTGCTGCGAACGGACGGTACAGACGTACCTTAACCAGACCAACCTTCTCGCCCTGAGCAGTCAGGTAGTCAATAACTTCCTCAGCGACGTCGCAGATGGAGCCCATTGCGATGATGACGCGCTCTGCGTCCGGTGCGCCGTAGTAGTTGAACAGCTGATAGTCGGTGCCCAGCTTTGCGTTGACCTTTGCCATGTACTCCTCAACGATGCCCGGTACGGCATCGTAGAACTTGTTGCAGGCCTCACGATGCTGGAAGAAGATGTCGCCGTTCTCGTGCGAGCCGCGCATGACCGGATGCTCCGGGTTCAGAGCGCGCTTGCGGAACGCCTCAACAGCGTCCATATCGCACATCTCAGCCAGGTCGCTGTAATCCCAGACCTGAATCTTCTGAATCTCGTGCGAGGTACGGAAACCGTCGAAGAAGTTGATGAACGGAACGCGGGACTTGATGGTTGCCAGATGCGCAACAGCAGACAGGTCCATGACTTCCTGCGGGTTGGTCTCGCACAGCATTGCGAAACCGGTCTGGCGGCAAGCCATAACGTCAGAGTGATCGCCGAAAATGTTCAGCGCGTGCGAAGCTACGGTACGCGCAGATACGTGGAAGACACAGGGGAGCAGCTCGCCTGCGATCTTGTACATGTTCGGGATCATCAGCAGAAGACCCTGAGAAGCGGTGTAGGTGGTGGTCAGAGCGCCTGCAGCGAGCGAGCCGTGAACCGTACCAGCTGCGCCTGCCTCGGACTGCATCTCGATTACCTTAACCGTGTTGCCGAAGATGTTCTTCTGGCCAGCGGCAGCCCACTGGTCAACGTTGTCTGCCATGGGGCTAGAGGGGGTAATCGGATAGATACCCGCGACTTCAGTAAATGCATACGACACATGAGCCGCAGCAGTATTACCGTCCATGGACTTCATTTTTCTTGCCATGTTGTGAAATCCTCCTTGATGGAAATTACGGATTGACGAAAAAAGCAGAACGGCGCAGAACGGACTGCGTGCATTCTAAAAACAAAATACGTTACCTACCGTATTTTATCACAATTGGCCTGCCAATGTAAACCTTCGCTTGTGAGTTTTTTGCAATTCTTCTTTCATTTTCTGAAAAAGATTGGCAATCAAGGCAAAAGTGTATTATATTAGTATCATATAATTGATCTTTTTCGGGGAGGTTTGGGTATGGTTTCTCTGGTGCACGCGGCTGGGCTTTCTGGAATCGAGGGTTACATTGTCTCGGTCGAGTGTTTCTTCTCGGGTGGATTGCCGCGTCTGGATATCGTCGGACTGCCCGGCAAGGCGGTTTCCGAGGCCGGTGAGCGCGTGCGGGCGGCGGTCAAATTCGCGGGGTACGAGTGGCCGGTCTCACGCGTGACCATCAACTTAGCGCCCGCTGACGTGCGCAAGGAAGGGCCGGTGTACGACCTGCCTATCCTGCTGGCTGTACTGTCGGCCTCCGGTCAGATCGCCCCGCCGCCGGACGACGCTTTATTTATCGGGGAACTCTCGCTCACCGGCGCGCTGCGCCCGGTGTCCGGTGTGCTGTCCATGCTGTTGGCCGCGCGGGATGCCGGTCTGCGCCGCGCCTACGTCCCGGCGGACAACGCCGCCGAGGCTGCGTATGCCGAGGGCATCGAGGTTTTCCCCGTTCCCACCCTTACAACATTATTGAACCACCTCTATCACGGCGCTGTCCTGTCCCCCTGTCCGCCGCCTGCGCCGCCCGCAGCCGCCGACGATGCGCTGGACTTCTGCCACGTCCTCGGTCAGCAGACGGTCAAGCGCGCTCTGGAGATTGCTGCCGCCGGCGGACACAACATCTTATTATGCGGCTCGCCCGGTTCGGGCAAGAGCATGATGGCCAAGCGCTTTTCCACCATCCTGCCCCCGCTCGACCCCGATGAACGGCTGGAAGTCATCCGTATCTGGTCGGCACTCGGTCAGGGCGAGCAGGCCGCGCGCATGATCGGCCGTCCGGTGCGTGCGCCCCATCACACGACCTCGGCACAGGCACTCGCGGGTGGTACCGGTCGTCCCGGCCGTCTGCCCCAGCCCGGAGACATCTCGCTTGCCCATAACGGCGTGCTCTTCCTCGACGAGTTCCCCGAATTCCATAAAGATGTGCTCGAAGTCCTGCGCCAGCCGCTCGAGGACGGTGTGGTCTCCATCTCCCGCGCCATCGGCAAGGTCGATTACCCCGCCCGCTTCCAGCTCATCGCCGCGATGAACCCCTGCAAGTGCGGCTGGTACGGCACGCCGCGCTGTGTGTGCTCACCCGCCGCCGTACAACAATATATACATAGACTTTCCGGGCCGCTCATGGATCGCATCGACTTACAAGTCGCCGTGCAGCCGGTGTCCTACGCCGCGCTGGCCGCGCGGGGCGAGCGCACCGAGGAAACGTCAGCCGCCATCCGTGCCCGGGTGCTGGCCGCACGCGAGCGGCAGCGCGACCGTCTGCGTGATCTGGGCATCCGCGTCAACGCCGACATTCCACCCGCACACATGGCCGACTGCTGTCCGGTCGATGCAGCCGGTCAGGACATGCTCGCGGCTGCCTTCGACCGTCTGGGTCTGACCGCCCGCGCGTACGACCGTTTGCTGCGCGTCGCGCGCACGGTAGCCGACCTCGCAGGCGCCGACGTCATCGGTGCACCGCACATTGCAGAGGCACTCAGCTACCGTACCGTCGACCGTATGAGCTGATTACGTTTTGTTATCCCCAGATTATCCCCAGACTTTGTGGATAAGTCTGGGGATGATGTGCACAACTTCCCGGACGCGCGTTTTCGACGGGAATTTCACAAAAAAAGTTTGATTTTCCGACCAAATTCCCGGACGCTCGCGCGTGACCCTGTAATCAGAATCCCCACCCTGCACAGACTTATCCACAACTTTGCCTTTTTGTATCCTGCGTACACGCAAAACCTGAATTTGTGGGAAAAAGGTTGACAGAAAGGGTAAAATGTGGTGTAATGATTTTGTAACCATATTGTAATTTTTTTCGAACAGTCTGCTCTGACATTTGCTGAAAGGAGTTTTTTGCCATGAAGCATTCCTGCGCGCTCTGCGCGCTGATGATGACCGCAATGGCCTGTTCGTTTGTCCCGCCCGCCAGTGCGCTGACCGATGTATCGTCGTGGGCTGAGCCCGACGTGATGGCAGCCTCTGCCGCCGGTCTGATGCCCGATACATTCGCCGCGCTTGCCGCAAAATCTTCGGTTTCCCGCGCAGAATTCTGCGCCGTCGCCCTCAATCTATACGAGGCCGAGCGCGAAACGATGGTCAAACGAACCACCAAAGTCTATTTCGATGACTGCGATGACCCCGATGTCAACACCGCATACGAGATGAACCTCATTTCCGGTCGCGGAAACGGTGTCTTTGCACCCGACGAGTCGGTCAGCCGTCAGGATCTCTGTGTGATTCTGGACAGCGTGCGCGAAAAATGCGAAGTGGACAAGCCCACCGCAACGGTTTCGGCTTCCTCCTTCCCCGACGGCGGCGAGGTGCGCGACTACGCAGTTTCCGCCACCGAGACCATGCTGTCGACCGGTATTATTAAAGGAGTCGAGGCAACCGCCTCGAACGACCCCGAACAAGCCGGTCAGACCGTCACCCTGCTCCAGCCCCAGGGCACTGCCACCCGTGAGCAGGCGCTCATCATGGCCAGCCGCTTTCTGGACACCTTCGATGCAGAACCGCTCAAGCCCTCTGAGATGATTACCCACCCGGTTGCCGTCGAGGATGACCCCGAAGCCAGCGTGGAGGACGATTCCGAAGAGGACAACCTCTCGGACGCAGAGCGCGAAGAACTGGCTGAGGAGTACGGCGCAGACCAGAATCTGACCATGCCCACGCCGGTTGCCGTCGCAGGTTCGGTCGAGCAGAAGATGGAACAGGTCTTCGGCCCGGGCGGCAGCTACTACACCGATCAGGCAACCGCAGAGTCGCACATGGTCAAGGTTCAGGTGCAGGTCTGGTCGCTCATGTCCAGCGGTCAGAAAACCCCGGCCATCCGCACCATCGAGGTCAACGAGGCCATCGCTGACGAGATTCAGGCCGTCTTTCAGGAAATCTTTGAGGGCGACGAAAAGTTCCCCATCAAGGACGTGGGGGGCTACGCTTGGCGCTCGAGCACCAAATCCGAGCACCGTCAGGGCACGGCAATCGATATCAACTACATGGAAAACATGGAGTGCACCATTGACTCGTCCGGCAACATCGTACAGATCACCACCGGTTCTCACTGGACCCCCAGCGACGATCCGTATTCCATCCCCGCCGGCGGTGATGTCGTGCGCGCTTTCGCTCGCCACGGCTTCGCCTGGGGCGGCGATGCGTGGTCGAAAAAGCGTGACTTCATGCATTTCTCTTACTTCGGTACTTAATTTTGCCCCCTTTTCCTGCCCCGTCCAACCCTGCCCGGATGGCTCATCCGCCGTCCGGCGGACGATGCAGGCCCCTCCAATCAAGCCGCTCCTTCGGGAGCGGCTTTTTTGTGTCCATCGCGCAAATTCTTATGATTTATTTAAGATTCTTTAAGATTTATTTGTCCCGGTTGACCCAATCTGCCAAATTTGCTGCCATGGTCGAGCTGCAAAAAACAAGGAAAGGATTTTTCGACATGCTGCCAAAGTACAATGCATTCCAGCTCAAACTGTTTATGGTCATTCTCATGGTCTTTGATCACATCGACCACATCCCCGGTCTGCTCCCCATCGAGCTTGCCGGTGTTTTCCACGTTCTGACCCGCTGTGTCGGTGTATTCTTCGCCTTTCTCGCGGTCGACGGCTTCCGCTACACCCACGACCGCAAGCGCTATGTTCTGCGTCTGTTTGTCTGGGCGGCCATCATGGCGGCCGGCAACACCGTTTACAACCTGATTGCTGCCGACCCGGCGCTGTCCATCCACAACAACATTTTCTTCCCCCTCGCACTCGGCGTGCTCATGCTGTGCGTGCTCGCAGGCTCCGGCCCGCTTCCACTGCGCATCTGCGGCGTAGTCTTTCTGGTGCTCTTCGCGTCCATTTTCGCAGAGGGCGGCATCGTTGTCCTGCCCTTCATGCTCATCACCTACCTGTGCCGCGACCGCATCCTGCTGCGCAATCTGCTCTATCTCGCGCTCGGCGCGCTGCTGTTCGTCATGTCCTTCGTCCCCTACCCCACCCTGTCCGAAACCCTGACCATGCTGGCCATCAACTCGGAGTTTATGTTCCCACTGGTCATCCCCTTTCTGGCCATGTACGACGGCACCCGCGGCCCCAAAACCGCATTCTCCAAGTACTTTTTCTACGTATTCTATCCGCTTCACCTGTGGATCATCGGTCTGATTGCCCTGCTCGTCCGCTGACCCTGCAAACGCCCTGCCGCCCGGCAGGGCGTTCTTTTTTTGCCGCTTCGTGCGCGCTTTGCCCTCTGTTTCTGAATCAATTGTTTCTGACACAAAATCGTCAAAACAATCCTAGCTTTATCAATTTTTTGCCATTGTCTCGCTCTGTCTCCAGTGTTATCCTGTTATCAGTAAAACAAGCGCGGACGTGCCGCGTCCTGCCTATCTGCATATATTTTTTTGACTCACAAACAGAAAGGGGCTTTCCCGTTATGGCAAATATCTCCATGCGACACCTCAAAAAGGTCTATCCGGGCAATATTGAGGTCATTCCCGACCTCAACCTGGAAATTCAGGACAAGGAATTTATCATCCTAGTCGGCCCGTCCGGCTGCGGTAAGTCCACCACCCTGCGCATGATCGCAGGTCTGGAAGAAATCTCCGGCGGCGAAATGTACATCGGCGACAAGCTGGTCAACGATGTTCCCCCCAAGGATCGCGACATCGCCATGGTTTTCCAGAACTACGCGCTCTATCCGCACATGACCGTGTACAAAAACATGGCTTTCGGTCTGAGCCTGCGCAAGGTTCCCAAGGACGAGATCGACCGCAAGGTGCACGAGGCTGCCAAGATCCTGGACATCGAGCACCTGCTCAACCGCAAGCCCAAGGCGCTGTCCGGTGGTCAGCGTCAGCGTGTCGCACTCGGCCGTGCAATGGTACGTGACCCCGCAGTCTTCCTGCTCGACGAGCCGCTGTCCAACCTGGACGCAAAGCTGCGTACCCAGATGCGCACCGAGATCACCAAGCTGCACAAGCGTCTGGGCACCACCTTCGTCTACGTCACCCACGACCAGACCGAGGCAATGACCATGGGCGACCGCATCGTCGTTATGAAGGACGGCATCATCCAGCAGGTCGACACCCCGCAGAATCTGTACAACGAGCCCTGCAACATGTTCGTTGCCGGCTTCATCGGTTCGCCCCAGATGAACTTCATCGATGCCACCATCTCGGCACACGGTGACCGCTTCCACGTCGATTTCGGCGAGTATTCGGTGCCCATCCCCGAGGGCAAGGGCGGTCAGGACGTATTCGGCCCCTATGTCGGCAAGCCGGTTGTGCTCGGTCTGCGCGCCGAGGACTTCCGCACCGAGGACATCCTCCTCGCACATGCAACCGATAACCTCATCGAAGCCGACGTTGAAATCGCCGAGCTGATGGGCGCTGAGGTCTTCCTGTACACGGTCTGCCAGGGTCAGAAGGTCACAGTCAAGGCTCCGGCTCGCGTACAGGCCAAGGGCGGCGACAAGGTTAAGCTCGCCATCGACCTCAACCGCATGCACATCTTCGACAAGGAGACCGAAAAGGTCATCTGCAACTAAAAACCTCTCAAGCCACGGGAACGGTTCCCTTGCCTGTTCCCGGGCTCTCCTCTTGACAGGCGGTCGGGGAGTTTCTCCCCGGCCGCTTGCTTGACGGTCACTATATAACTATTTGTATTATTAAAGGGGATTATCACTATGAGCAAAGTAACGATTGCAACCGCTCCGTGCTCCTGGGGCGTATGGTACGCAGACGGTACCCCCTCGGGTACCCCCTGGAATGTATTCCTCGATCAGGCCGCTGCCGCTGGCTACAAGGCTCTTGAGCTCGGCCCGGACGGCTATCTGCCCACCGACGAGGACGTACTGCGCGAAGAGCTGACCCGCCGCGGTCTGGACGTGTGCTCGGGCACTTGCTGCTATCAGTTCGACCGCTACGCTTCGTTCGACGACTTCCGCGCACCGGTTGACGCACTGTGCAAGCGTCTCACTGCGTTCGGCGCTAAGTATTTAGTTGCGATGGACGAGTCCGACGTCGGTCTGTACAGCGAGAAGAAGGCTGACTTCCCGGCTGAGGTTTGGAACAATTTCCTGGAGAAAATCCGCCTGATGGGCGAGTTTACCAAGAACGAGTACGGTGTTGAGGTGGTTTACCATCCGCACATCAAGACCATGATCGAGACCGAGGCCGAGATCGAGCGTCTGATGGACTACACCGGTCTGCGCCTGTGCTTCGACACCGGTCACCATGCTTACGTCAACGGCAACGGCGAGCGCGGCGAGACCTCTGCCATCGACTTCATGAAGAAGTACGCTGACAAGATGGCATATCTGCACTTTAAGAACGTAGATTTTGACGTTTTCCGCACTATGCGCGAGCAAAATCTGGATTCCGATGCCGCATTCGACCGCGATGTGATGTGCGATCTACGCGACGGTATCATCGACTTCAACGCGCTGCGCGACACCATCGAGGAAATCGGCTTCGAAGGCATCGGCGTCATCGAGCAGGACATGCCGCGTGCGACCACCGAGCAGGCATTCGCCGCTGCACGCCGCAATCTGGACTATCTGCGTGAAATCCATCTGATCGACTGAGAAACGGGGGAAGAGCAAGATGCATATCGTTGTTTGCAAGGATTATGAGGAAATGAGCCGCCGTGCGGCTGAAATCGTGGCAGAACAGGTCAAAAAGCGTCCCGACGGTCTGATCAGCTTCCCCGGTGGCGACACCCCGCTAGGCATGGTACATGTCTTCGCGGACATGGTAAACGAGGGCAAGGTCGACATCTCGCGCACGCACTATGTGTCGCTCGACGAGTGGGTTGGTCTGTCGGGTGAGGACGAGGGCTCTTGCGGTCTGTTCAATCAGCAGAATCTGCTGTCCCGCTTACAGCATCCGTTCGCGGGCACACACATCATCAACGGCGCTGCCGAGGACATTGAGTCCGAGCGCGTCGCCCTCAACGACTATATTTCCCAGTACGGACCGCTCGACGTATCCGTACTCGGTATCGGCATGAACGGTCATCTGGGCTTCAACGAGAACGGTGTTGACTTCGATCTGGACGCGCACATCATCCCGCTGAGCGAGACCACCCTCAAGGTCATGACCAAGTATTTCGGTGAGAAATTCCATCCCACCCATGGCATTTCTCAGGGTATCCGTCAGATTATGGCGGCAAAGACGGTCATTCTGATTGCAAACGGTGCGCACAAGGCTGAGATTCTCAAGAAGGCCGTACACGGCCCGGTTACCAATGAAGTACCGGCCAGCGTGCTGCAGAATCACCCGAACTGCTATGTCGTAGCCGACGAAGCGGCTGCGGCGCTGCTGTGAGCACCATGCGCGAGCTTCTTCGCCGCGCGGCAGGCCGGCGTGTGACCGTGGGCTTTGACGGCTTCATCGACACCATCGCCCGACCGGTTGCGCGCACCGCGACTGCCGACGCTCCCGCGCAGTATTTTGAGTCTATCCCGGCGTTCGGGCAGTATCTGGTCGAGCACGGCGGCAAAAGCTGCTCGATCGCGCTGCACGTCGAGCGCCGCCAGCTGGGCGGCAACCTGCCCCACTTATCCCGCGCCGCGAGCATGCTCGGCTTGGACGTGTCCTGTGTGGGTATGCTCGGCCAGCCCGGCATCGACCCGGTCTTCTCCGACCTGCCGTGCAAGCTGTACAGCTTCGCACCGGCTGGTGAGGCCACCGCGCTGGAGTTTTCCGACGGCAAGGTCTTCCTCGCCGCCGATGCCGTCTGGAGCGACGACCCCTGGCAGGACGTCTGTGCGCACGTTCCGCAGGCTGAGCAGCTGTTCCGCGAGGCCGAGCTGATTGCGTTGGTCAACTGGAGTGAGCTGGACGCGTCGCAGGCGTTATGGAAGGCGGTCTACGACCGTGCCGTGCGCCCCGACCGCGCAAATTTCAGCCGCTTCGCCTTCTTCGATCTGTGCGACTGCACCCGTCGGTCGGCTGAGCAGCTCGACCAGGTGCTCAAACTCCTCGGTTGCTTTGCCACCCGCCGGACGGTCGTGCTCAGTCTCAACGAGAATGAGGCGCTCGACTGCGGCCGCAAGCTGCTGGACGGTCTGGACAACCTCAGTGCATTGACCGAGGCGCTGTGCCAGCGGTACGGCATCCAGCAGGTACTCGTACACACCATTCACGAGACCCTTCTGCGTACGCCGGACGGTCTGACCCGTGAGAAAACGTGCTTTGTCGCCCAGCCCCGCATCTCGACCGGTGCGGGCGACCACTTCAACGGTGCAAGCTGCTTTGCGCTGCTCGCCGGGTTATCCGACCGCGACCGTGTCCACTTTGCCGGTGTCTTTGCCTCGACTTATGTATCCAAGGGCAGCACCCCGACGCTGGACGAAGTGCTGGATGTGCTGTAAGACAAGAAAAAAGAGAGAACGCAAGCGCGTTCTCTCTTTTTATTTGAGCATGCTCAGAACAGATACAGGAAAAGCCGTCCCGATCGGGACGGCTTTGACGATTTGTTTTATGCCTTATGCTCCATGCAGTGTGCGCAGGCGCCATGGGCAACCAGGGTATAGCCTGCTACCTGTGCACCGCAGGCCTGTGCAATCTGCTGCTTGAGATCACCCAAGAGGGCGAAATCAACCACCTGACCGCAGTCATCGCAGATCATGTGATCGTGCGGATCTAACCGCCAGTCAAAGCGATCGGGCATGCCCGGCATGGACAGCTTGCGGATCTCTCCGATATCAGACAGGAAATTGAGATTGCGGTAAACGGTTGCCAGGGAAATGGTCGGCAGCTTGCGGCGGATCATCTGGAACAATTCGTCGGCCGTCGGATGGCTGTTTGTCGCACGGACGGCCTCCAGGATCAACTGACGCTGTTTGGTTTGAACCATGGATAGGGCCTCCTTAATAGTATTGAGAATTTTTCTCGGTTATATACTATATTATACCGACCCTATAACCGGTTGTAAATTGTAAATTTTAGACAAAATAATTGTGCTTATATCAATCACAATCGCCGTTTTCCGAGTTTGCCACCGTTTTGGACGGTTCCGACTCATCCTGTAAGCCCAAACGCCGCTCGTTCTGGTAGACGCGGTGCTCGAGGCGGCAGAGTTCCTGGGATACCGGGTCGGGCATATGGATCTGGTCGAGGTCAAAGGACGGGACTCTGTGGCCGTCGATCTTGACCACGCGTGCCTTGACACCGACCACAGTGGAATTGGGCGGCACTTCCTGCAAAACGACCGCGTTGGCGCCGATGCGCGAGTTATTGCCCACGGTGAAGGGGCCGAGCACCTTTGCGCCGGTCGAAATGAGCACGTTGTCACCGATGGTCGGGTGACGCTTGCCCGTATCCTTACCCGTACCGCCCAGGGTCACGCCGTGGTAGATCGTGCAGTAGTCGCCGACCTCGGCGGTCTCGCCGATGACGATACCCATGCCGTGGTCGATGAACAGGCCGCGGCCAATGGTCGCGCCCGGGTGGATCTCCACGCCGGTCATGGTGCGTGCAAACTGCGAGATCATACGCGCCAGAAAGAAGCGCTTGTGCAGGTACAGCCAGTGGGTCAAACGGTGGTAGATCACCGCGTGAAAGCCCGGATAGAGCAGAAATACCTCGGCGGTCGTGCGGGCTGCCGGGTCGCGCTCGCGAATGGAACGTGCATCCTCAATGAGTTCTCGGAGAAACATAAAAATTAACCTTCTTTTTGTTAGCCGGTGGTCAGCGAGCCATCAGCTCGGCCAGCACATCCCCTGCCTCTTTGGCACGGGCTGCGTAGGTCGGCATGATCTCGGTCAGATGGGCGCGTATTTCGTCCTCACGCTCCATCAGCCAGCAAAAAGCATTCTTCAGGTCATCCGGCTGCTTGAGGCTCTGCACAGGCAGTGTGTAGCCCTCATAGGTGCCGAACAGGTCTTTGGCAATGCCCTTCGCCTTTACCGAGTAGCCCACGACCAGAGTGGGCACACAGGACGAGTATGCTGCGATCGTTGAATGGGTACGCGCGCCGACGAAACATCGCAGGCGGGCGATATAACCCTTCAGCTCGGAGCAGCCCGCGTCCTCGATCAGTACCACACGGCCGGTTTCCTTGAACTGGTCGTACAGCATGCGAAGCGGCTGACGATCATCGTTATAGCTCCAGACAACGTGCGGGATGAGCGCGACGGCCATGTCGGTCTCTTTCAGAATATGCTCAATGAGGGCGACATAGTTCTTCATGGTCGCGCCGCCCTGCTCCTCGTTGGAGATGATCATGGGCGAAACGTTGATGCCCACGGTGTTGCCCGGCAGGAAGCCGTCGGGCAGGGGCAATTCCTTGGTTTCCAGGGTGAATGCAGAGTCCGGGATCAGACGGGTCTTGTCGCCGAGGCCAGCTTCTCGCAGCGCGTCGGCCGTGATGGACTCACGTGCGCAGATGACATCGAAGCAGTCCAGCTGGCGGGTGAATTCCTCGTCGAGGTCGCGCGGCTCGATCGAACAGCCCCAAAGCATGAGCTTTTCGCCCTGCTTTCTGAGTGCACGGTCGGTCGGCCAGAACTGACGACCCTTGTTATAGCAATAATTGTCACCGCCGACCGCGATGGAAACATCGCTGTCCTTGGCCAGTCGCAGGCAGGTCTTTTCGGTCAGGAAACAATCCTGCAGCGCCTTGGAATGGGTGACACGCTTGTCAAACTGATAGACAAACCAAGCGGGCGAAAAACGGCGCAGTACCTGATCGTTCTGGACAATGGTGTCCACCGATTCCTGCAGGTTGCACGCGTGATCCTCGCGCGGCGCGTAGGAACACAGGGTGACCTCTGCCCCGGTCTTCTCCTTGGCAATGGCGGAAATGGTGCGGACGAGCGCCTCACAGCCATGATTGAGGCTGCCGCCGTGCTCATAAAGCATTACTTTCTTCACGATTTAATTCCTCGTTCGTTCTTACAAAATCATTATATTTTTCTAGTCGCTGAAAAAATGATATCAAATATAGTCTATCCATATTTTGCGGGTTTGTCAAACCCAATCCTGCACAGTTTGACAGCCGATTCCATTTCTGTTATCATAAAAAATAACAGCAAATGCCCCAAAAGGCGTACAAATCGCCCGCGTGTCCGTCCTGTCCGGACGACACACGGGTCTGAGCCGCCTCGCCGACAACGAAAGGAGCCTGCCCCATGCTGTCCGCCGAACATCTGCCAAACGGTCTGACCCTGTTACAGGACGACCGTTTTTTTAAGCTCGGTCAGGACTCCGTCCTGCTCTCGGCCTTCGCCCGCATCCCGAAACGTGCCCGCGTGCTCGACCTTGGCTGTGGCACGGGCGCACTCGCCCTGCTGTGCTGGCGCGATGACCTGACCATCACCGGTCTGGAGCTCCAGCCCGGCCCGGCTGACCTGTTTGTGCAGTCCATTGCACAAAACAAGCTGCAAAATGTGCGCGTCGTGCAGGGTGATCTGCGCGAAATTCGCCGCCTCCTTCCCCACGCGTCCATGCAGTATGTCGTGTGCAATCCCCCTTATTTTGCATCGAACACCGGAAAACATGCCGCAGGCCTCGCACACAAGACCGCCCGACAGGACGAGAGCGCCGATCTTGATGACATTCTGGACGCAATCGCATGGGTTCTGCCCACCGGCGGCCAGTGCAGTATCGTGTTCCGTCCCGAACGGCTGTGCCCGCTGCTGTCCGGTCTCGCTTCCCGCGGCTTTACGCCAAAACGCCTGCGCTTCGTCCACCAGACCGCCCAGTCTGCCCCGTCCGCCGTCCTCGTATCGGCCAAACGCGGCGCGGGTGACGGCCTGATCGTCGAGCCTCCCCTGCTGGTCTGCCGTCCGGACGGTGAACTTTCGGACGAATACCGCGCCATTTACGGCAAATAAATCCATTCTTTTCCCGCTATCTTCACAGAAAGGGGTCTCTTTATGCCCGGTACCTTATATCTGGTCGCCACGCCCATCGGCAACCTCGGCGACTTCTCCCCTCGCGCTCGTGAGGTCATGTCTGAGGTCGATTTCATCGCCGCCGAGGACACCCGCGTGACCAAAAAACTCATGACCGCCCTCGATCTGCCCCAGAAACCGCTGGTCAGCTACTACGAGCACAACCGCCGCCAGCGCGGTGAGGAAATCCTCGCCCGCCTGCTTGCGGGCGAAAACTGCGCACTGGTCACCGACGCCGGTACGCCTGCGGTCTCCGACCCCGGCGAGGATCTGGTCGCCCTGTGTGCCCCCGAGGGCGTGCCCGTCATCCCCATCCCCGGATGCTGCGCCGCCGTATGCGCACTCGCCGCTTCCGGCCTGCCCACCGGTCGCTGGTGCTTTGAGGGCTTCCTGTCGGTCAACAAAAAAGCCCGCCGGGAACACCTCGACGCGCTCAAAAATGAAAAACGCTCTATGATTTTCTATGAAGCACCTCACAAGCTGCGCGCAACGCTGGATGACCTGTGCGCTGCCTTCGGCGGTGAGCGCCGGATCTCGCTGTCCCGTGAGCTCACCAAGCTGCACGAGGAGACACTGCGCATGACGCTGGCAGAGGCAGTTGCATACTTCGCCGAAACCGCTCCGCGCGGTGAGTTTGTCATGATCGTCGAGGGTGCACCCGATGTCGTGGATGAGGACGCCGAAGATGATCGCATGGCGCGCGCATTGAACGCCGTGCAAAAACGCATCGAGAACGGTGAGACGCTCAAGGACGCGGTTAAAATGGTGTCGGCTGACCTGGGCGTTAAGAAAAATGCACTGTATCAGCTCGCACTTGAAGCTCAAGAGTAAGCACCGCACCAATCATTGAAGCTTTCGCCAGCCTTTCTCGAAAGGCTGCGGGTTCTCAGGGCAGAGCCCTGAGACGCGCTCCGCAGAGCGCGGAATCTCTTTTTGATTTTCCCGTCTCCCGCAAGGGAAAATCAACTAAAATAAAAAATAAAAGCGCGACCCACAGGTCGCGCAATTCTCTGGAAAGACCGTCCCTTCGGACGGTCTTTCCTTTTTGTTTGTTTAAGTTGAAACCCGGGTCAGACACCGGGTTTCAAAAGAGAGTTCCGCCCGTTGCGACGGGCGACTTGAGGCTCTGCCTCAAGACTCCGCAAGCCTTTCGAGAAAGGCTTGAGCGAAAGCTTTATTTTGCCATCGCGCGGCACAGGTTGACCATTTCAACCGCGCCCTGTGCGCAGTCAAAGCCCTTATTACCCGCCTTGGTGCCTGCACGCTCAATCGCCTGCTCAATGGTATCGGTGGTCAACACACCGAACATAACCGGCACGCCGGTCGACAGCGATACCTGTGCGATACCCTTAGACACTTCCGCGCACACGTAATCATAATGGCTGGTGCTGCCGCGGATGACAGCGCCCAAGCAGATGACCGCGTCATACTTGCCGCTCTGTGCCATCTTGGACGCGATCAGCGGAATCTCGAACGCACCCGGTACCCAAGCAACGTCGATATCCTCCTCGCGTACGTCCAGACGGGTCAGGCCGTCCATTGCGCCGCCCAGCAGCTTGCTGGTGATAAACTCGTTAAAACGTGCGGCAACGATGCCCACCTTGATGTTTTGCGCGGTCAGTTTTCCTTCAAACAGATTCATTATACTCATCCTTTCGGTCATTTTGTGCTTAGTAGTTCAAGATATGTCCCATGCGCTTCTGCTTGGTCTTGAGGTAGAACAGGTCGTGCGCGGTTGCGGCAACCTGAATGGGGACGCGCTCGACGATCTCCACGCCGAAACCGTCCAGACCATAGACCTTTTCCGGGTTATTGGTCAGCAGACGCAGCTCCTTCGCGCCCAGATCCTGCAAGATCTGCGCACCAATCCAGTACTCACGCAGGTCGGGGGCAAAGCCCAGCTTGACGTTTGCTTCGACCGTATCAAAGCCCTTTTCCTGCAATTCGTACGCCTTGAGCTTGTTAATCAGGCCGATGCCGCGGCCTTCCTGACGCATGTACAGCAGAACACCGCGTCCCTCTTTCTCGATCTGGGTGAGGGCTGCCGCGAGCTGCTGGCCGCAGTCGCAGCGTGCCGAGCCGAACACGTCGCCGGTCAGGCACTCGGAGTGCACGCGGCATAAAAGCTGCTTGCCGTCGCCGATCTCGCCCTTGACCAGTGCGACATGGTGCTCGCCGGTCAGGTCGTTGATATAGCCGTAGATGCGGAAATCACCGAATCGGGTGGGCATTTCGGCGCACGCCTCGCGCACGACGTGCTTGTCGTGACGGCGGCAGTAGTCCTGCAGATCCCGAATGGTGATCATGGTCATGCCCCATTTTTCCGCGTGATCGCGCAGCTCGTCGCCGCGCATCATGGTGCCGTCGTCGCGCATGATCTCGCAGCACAGACCGCACTCGGGCAGGCCGGCGTGACGCATGAGGTCGACAGTTGCCTCGGTGTGACCCGGTCGGCACAGCACGCCGCCGCGGCGGGCAACCAGTGGGAACACATGACCCGGACGGCGGAAGTCCTCCGGGCGGGAAGCCGGGTCGACGCAGGCACGGCAGGTAAAACCGCGTTCTTCGGCCGAGATACCGGTCGTGGTCTTGACGTGGTCAATGGACACGGTGAAGGCGGTCTGGTGGTTGTCGGTGTTGACCTTAACCATCTGCTCGAGTCCCAGACGCTGGGCAATCTCCTCGCTCATGGGCGTGCAGATCAGTCCCTTGGCATACTTCGCCATAAAATTGACATTTTCCGTCGTCGCAAACCGCGCAGCGCAGATCATATCGCCCTCATTTTCGCGGTTTTCTTCGTCGGTGACCAGAATGATCTTGCCCTGTCGCAGGTCTTCGAGCGCCTGCTCGATGGTGTTGTACTGTTGCATAAAAAAGCCTCCCAAATCAGTAGCCGCAGCGGGCTAAGAATGCCTGGGTGATGCCCGCATCCGGGCTGCCCAGCAGTTTTTCGACATATTTTCCGATGCAGTCGGTCTCCAGATTGACCGTATCCCCGACCCGCCGAGCGGACAGGGTGGTCTGTCCCTGGGTGTGCGGGATGATGGAGACCGAGAAGTCGCGTCCGGTGACGGCAGCGACGGTCAGGCTGATGCCGTCAATGGCGATCGAGCCCTTTTCCACGATGTAGCGCAGCAGGGACGGCGTGGCGCTGACTGTATACCAAATCGCATTGCCGTCCGGTCGAATACGGGTGATTCTGCCCGTGCCGTCGATGTGGCCGGACACGATATGCCCGCCGAAGCGGCCGTTTGCGGGCATGGCGCGCTCTAAATTGACCGGGCTGCCCGGTTTCAGTGCGCCGAGGGACGAGCGGTTCAGCGTCTCGTGCATGACGTCGGCGGTGAACGCGCTCGATGTAAACGAGGTGACCGTCAGGCACACGCCACACACTGCGATGCTGTCGCCCAGATGCACGTCCTCGAGCACCTTGGACGCTGCGATGGTGAGCACGGCGTTTGCCGGCTCGCGCCGGATGGACTGCACCCGTCCGACTTCCTCTACGATTCCTGTAAACATGCAATGACCTCACTTTCCAGCAGCAGATCGTCGCCCAGCTGGGTGACACGGGGTGCGGACAGGCGGACAGCGTCATTTGGGTAGGCAACGCCCACGCCCTGCACCGGGGTTTTGGCTTGTGCGCCGCCGAACAGCTTGGGCGCGATGTAGGCCTGCACGCGGTGGACGATGCCGGCGCGCAACGTTGCCCAGGCGAGCGTGCCGCCGCCCTCGAGCACGATGCTGTCGATGCCGCGTGCGCCGAGCGCCTGCATGAGCGCTGCAAGATCGACATGCCCGTTGGCGTCTGCCGGAACGGTCAGAATCTCGCATCCCGCGGCCAGATAGGGCGCATGACGATCAGCATCGGTGCAGCAGGTCGCCAAAATGGTGGTCAGACTGCCCGCGCTCTCGACCAGACGGGCGGACGGCGGTGTGGATAGGCGGCTGTCGCACACGATGCGGATGGGGTCGCGTCCGCCGGGGATGCGGCAGGTCAGCATGGGGTCGTCGGCCAGCACCGTGCCCACGCCGACCATGATCGCCGTGTATCGGTTGCGGTCACGGTGTACCTGCTCGCGTGCAATTTCGCCGGTGATCCACTGGGAAGCGCCCGTGCGCGTCGCGATCTTGCCGTCCATGGTCATGGCGTATTTGAGCACCACAAAGGGTGTTTTGTTGCGGATATAGTGGAAAAACGGCGCGTTCAAGCGGTCGCACTCGTCTTTCAGGACATTTTCCACCACTTCAATGCCGTGTTCACGCAATATCTGCACGCCCTTTCCAGCAACCAGCGGGTTGGGGTCGGACGAGCCGATCACCACACGCGCAAGTCCCTGTTCGATGAGCGCGTCGGTGCACGGCGGGGTCTTGCCGTGGTGGCAGCAGGGCTCGAGCGTCACGTAGATGGTCGCGCCGCGCGGCGATTCGGTGCAGTTTGCCAGCGCGTTGCGCTCGGCGTGCGAACCGCCGAACATGGCGTGCCATCCCTCGCCGATCACCCGGCCATCCCGGACGATGACCGCGCCGACCAGGGGATTGGGGCTGACATGTCCCGCGCCGCGTGCGGCAAGCGACAGCGCACGGCGCATATATTCCAGATCTTCAGCCGAATGGCTCATAAAATACCGCCTCATTTCTGCAAAAAAAGATGCCCCGAACCTTGGGGTTCAGGGCATCAGACAAAATCGAAAAATAAACGCATTTGCCAACAAAAAAACCCCGGAATGCAAGCATTCCAGGGCGTAAAAGTTCGGCAAATACACGCAGATCGTTAGATCACGGGTTTTGTCATCTTCTTTCATCCAGACTGTACTGTCGGCTTCGGAGTTTCACCGAATCATGCCTTGCGGCTCGTGGGCTGTACCACCGGTAGGGAATTGCACCCTGCCCTGAAGATGTATGTTCTATCAACGAGGCCAGTATACGCCTGCATGGCGAATTTTGTCAAGCATTATTTTAGCACAGTGCCGTAAAAAATGTGTGGGAAGCCCAAAACCAGCGCGTCAAATGAGAGGACAAAAAAGGTCAGAAACCGTGCGATGGGACAGAGGTTTTTGTACCCGAATGAATGATACAAAACATAGGGAATATAGAACACAGAAAAGGACGCGCGCGGACTAGAACAGCGGTGTGCATTCAGCGGGAGATGAAACATAGAAAAGCTTGACAGAGGTACCTTGGACGTGAGAGAATGATAGAAATAAACCATCCTTTCTGCCGCAAAAAATCCGGACAGTTTGCCCGTTCGTACACGGTTTTTGACCGGCCGAAAGTACGTACCCAGGAGGACAAAAATGGAAATGAATATACATGATTTTGTCCCGTCACTGGAGTTTCTTTACGACGCGGTTGCAGACAGTATTATGGGATATTTGTACCTGACCGACATCAGGAGCAACCGCATCTGTATCTCAGAAAAAGCAAAGCAGGATTTCGGCTTTTCTGAGTGTGTGATTCAGAACGCGCGTGAAACCTGGCTTGCACGCATTCACCCGCGTGATCGCGACCGGGTAGACGAGTCTATTTCGCTGCTGTACAGCGCACAGAAACAAACATTTGAAGACGAATTTCAGATGCGTGCAACCTCAGGACGGTATTTCTGGGTGCGTGCACGCGGACGCATCTACCAGCCGCCCGGTATGGACAAGCCCACTCACGTCATCGGCATTCTGGAGAATCTCGAGCAGGACGGCGAGGTCGATCGCGTGACCGGTCTGCACACGAGTGACCGCTGCCGCCGGGTGGTCGAGTCGCTGATCGCGCACGGACAGGCGCAGCAGTGCGGCATTCTGCTCTTTAACATCGACGATTTCACCCGCATCAATATGCTGTACTCGCATGCATTCGGCGATATGGTGCTGCGCACGGTCATTCAGGAATTGCAGCCACTCTTGCCAGAGGGCGCCGACCTGTACCGCCTTAACGGCGACCAGTTCCTCGTGCTGTGCCGCGTGTGCAATCATGTCAAGATGCGCGAGCTGTTCGAGTGCTTGCAGGAGTATGTCCGCCACCCGCGCAGTCTGGACGGTATCAGCTATCAGTTCAGCATTTCGGGCGGCGTGGCGATGTTTGCTGACGGCGGGCTCGATTGGGCGGGCTTGCTGCGCAACGCGGTACTTGCCATGCGTCAGGCCAAGAAGAACGGCAAGAACCGACTCAAAATCTTCTGCCCGTCCATGCTGCCAAGCACCCTGCACGAGCAAAAACTGATTCAGGAACTCAGCCAGAGCGTTGCCCGCGGGTTTGAGGGTTTTTATTTGGTGTACCAGCCCATTTGCACGGCAGATTCGCTGCGTTTGGTGGGCGCAGAAGCGCTTTTGCGCTACGAAAGCCCGGAATTCGGACGCATCCGACCGGACAGTTTCGTTCCCTTGCTCGAGCGTGAGGGACTGATGAGTGACGTGGGGATGTGGGCATTCCGACAGGCGGTGTCGGTGTGCAAGACTTGGGTCGAGCAGCTGCCCGAATTCACCATGAACGTCAACGTCTCGCTCTACCAGTCGCTCGGCGACGGGTTCAGTCAGCGCGTGTTCCAGACGTTAAACGAGATCGGTCTGCCGCCCGAACATCTGGTGCTCGAGCTGACCGAGAGCTGCTTTGCCGACGAGGAGAGCGGCGTGGCGCAGACGCTGTCCACCCTGCGTGCGGGCGGTATCCGGCTGGCGATCGACGACTTCGGTACCGGCTATTCCTCTCTCGGACGCTTGCAGCAGCTGCCGAGCGATATTGTCAAGATCGATCGCTCGTTTATCACATCCATTCACAACAACAGCTATAATTACAACTTCGTCAAGGCGGTCATTGCGCTGTGCCACAACGCCGGCTTGCGCGTGTGCGTTGAGGGCATCGAGACGCAGGAGGAGCTGCGCACGGTCAACAACCTGTACGCCGACACCTGTCAGGGCTATTACACGTCCAAACCGCTGGATGCGGACACCTTTGCGCGCGAACTGATTGCCCACCCCGACTGCTTCCAGTCCCGTTCGGCACGGGCGGATAAGCAGGAGCGCAACAACACCATGCTCAGCGACAACGACTTGCTGCGCACGATGATGAACGCAACGCCGCTCAGCATTAACGTGTGGAATGAAAAATTCGAGAATATGGCGTGCAATACCGCGGTGGTTGAGCTGTTCGACCTGCGCAACGAGGGCGAATACTTGGAACGCTTCTTTGAGTTGTCCCCGCCCTGCCAGCCCGATGGCCGTCCGTCCTCCGAGGTCGCATACGAAAAGATTTCTCAGGCGTTCCGCGAGGGACGCACGGTCTTCCCGTGGATGCATCAAAAGCTGGACGGTACACCCATTCCGGCAGAGATTACGCTCGTCAGAATGCCGTATCAAAAAGGGTATATTGTGGCAGGATATACCCGCGACCTGCGACCCCAGGAAAACTCATCCAAAACCGAATAAGCAAAACAGGATGCAGTCAGCCGATTGTATCCTGTTTTTTATGCCTTCTATGCCGACGCTTGCGCTGTCCGATCGCTATTTAACAAAATCCACATTGTGTTAAATAAAATCCTGTCACCCTGCACAAAAACACAGAAAGACCGCTGTGCATTTTGCACTTTGTCCGTGGGGCTTGCCTGAATTTAACATATTGTAGTATACTGTTTGATAAAGAAAGGATGGGATAGATGAAAACCGTTCAGCCGATCCGCGACCATGCCAAGATCGACGCGATGAAAAAAGCCCTGCTGTGCAAGAGTGAACGCAACTATTTTTTGTTCGTCCTGGGCATCAATGTGGGAATGCGCATCAGCGACCTGCTGCCGCTGCGCATCGGTGACCTCATGGGCACCCATCTGGTCGTGCAGGAGAAAAAGACCGGAAAGCGCAAGCGCTTTTTTATCAATAACCAGCTGCGCCGCGAGATCGAGCAGTACGCCATCGGGCGCGCGCCCGAGGAATACGTCTTTCCCAGCCGCAAGGGCGGGCACATCAGCCGCATTCAGGCGTACTATATTTTAAACGACGCCGCACGTGAGGTCGGGCTGGACAACATCGGCACGCACACGCTGCGCAAGACCTTCGGTTATTTCCATTACAAGCGATACAAGGACGTGGCGCTGCTCCAGCAGCTCTTTAACCACGCGTCGCCCTCCATCACCCTGCGCTATATCGGTATCACGCAGGACGAAATCGACGACACGTTAGCCGACTTCTTCCTCTGACCGCACCGAGAGACACAAAAAAACCACCCGATTGGGTGGTTTTTTGTCTGATAGGTAATAGTGAAGAGTGAAGAAGTAAGAAGTGAAAATACTTATTCCTTATTCACTCTTACTTCTTCCTTCAGATCCCGGCTTTGCCGGGATTTGTGCGCGTGTTTCATGTCATACATCTGTGCGTCCGCGCGCTGGATGATCGTGTCCAGTGTGTCATTGGGCTGGCGCAGCGCAATACCGTAGCTGAACGCCATCGGCATGTTTGCCTCGGTCTGGGCGGGCGCTTCACTGATCGATTCCAGGCGCTGACGGGCGGAATCTCGGGTCATATTGTGGAATAACAGGATGAATTCATCCCCGCCGAAGCGGAACAGCGCGTCCTCATCCTTACGGCAGGCGTGCTGCAACAGTCCCGACACGGTCAAAATATATTGATCGCCTTGGTTGTGTCCCTGCACGTCGTTAACCTGTTTGAGTCCGTCCAAATCGATCAGGCACAGCGCAAAGGGCGTGTCCTGTTCCAGCCAGTGGGTCAGTGTCTGCTGTGCCGCGCGGCGGTTGGGCAGACCGGTCAGAGCGTCCTGATTGGAAGCCGCGGCGAGTTGTGCTTCCTGCACCTGCCGGAAGGCGAGCGCCTTTTGCAGGGTTGTGTTTTGCAGATGCAGGTGATCGAGGTAGCTCAGACGGGCGGCGTAGGACAGCGACCAGTACAGACCGAGCAGGGCAAACAGGCAGGACACCAGACTCCACAGCTTGGGCAGCGGGGAATAGTCGAGCCGTAAGTACAAGAGCAGGTGCAGGGTCAGCGACACGAACAGCACCACCATAATCCAGAGCAAAAACGGCAGATGCCGCCGCAGGCGCAGAATGCGGACAAGCGATGCGGCATAGCGGCTGCCGGACAGCCAGCGCAGCCAAAGACCGGTCAGTATGAAGCCGATGACCGCCGAGGACACGCGCAGGAAGTCAAACGGGGAAAAACTGGCTAGCGGAATGCGCAGAACCAGCGAGAAGGCTGCGCGCAGGAGTAGATTGACCGCCATCCCGCACAGGATGCACAGCAGGGTGAGAAAGAATGCGCCCAGCTTGTCCGATGGGAACAGGATGAGAAATTCAATGGATAGGATAATCAGGAATAAAATCCAGTTGGCAATCAGCTCGAGTTCCAGTGCGGCGACCAGACAGAGCACGGAAAAATTGATGGGAAAGACGATGGTCGAGGACAGACGGTTCACCGACCGCGGGGTCAGAACGGTATAGCCGATTTTGAGCGCACCGCCGCAGTAAATATAGTAAGAGATGGCCGTGCACAGGAGAAAGATCAAATTGTCATGCATGATCCGACCGTCCTTTCCGCTCTTTTTTGCGGGTGTACATGCGCTGGTCTGCGCATTCGAGCAGGGTGTGCACGTCGCGCGCCTCGGACGAGTCCGAAGTACCGAAGCTGAACAGCAGAGCTTCCTCGCCCTGTTCGATCTCGCGTCCGATCTCCTCCATACGCTGGTCGGCCATCACGCGGGCGCATCCGGGTAAAATGAGCACAAATTCATCGCCGCCGATGCGTGCGAGGGCGTCCGAGGGTCGAATATGGTGGTGCATATGGTCGACAAAGCTGCAAAGGTAGTGGTCACCCTGCTGGTGGCCGTGGGTGTCGTTGATGTGCTTGAGGCGGTCGAGATCGAAGTAGACCACCGCGAACAGGGTGTGCTGTTCGAGCAGCGTGCCGATGTACTGGAAGGCATAGACACGGGAAAACGCACCGGTCAGCTCGTCGTGATAAGCACTGTGGCGCAGGATGCGCAGACGGCTGTCGGCCTGGGCAAGCGAGCGGTTGAGCTCATCATAAGAGTACTCGGCGTCGCTGGTCAGCGAAATATAATAGATGTTGACCAGATAGCCCACCAACAGAAAGAGCAAAAGCAGGTTGGAGCCGAGCAGAAAAGCCGGAATGAGCAGATGGGAGGGGTCGAGGTCGCACAGAATACTCTGCGCAAAGAGGTAGATGACGCTGAGCATGGTAAAGTGCTTGAAAAAGCGAAAATCTTTGATCTGTCCGTGATCAAGAATGGAGCGGTACTGCGGCAGGAAGAACCGGTTTAAGAGCTTTACCAGCAGACCAATGCCCAGCGCAATGCAGATACTGAATACGCGCGAGGTCTGCATGGAAAGAATCTCGTCCAGACTGCGATCGGAATGCAGTGCAAAAATGCTGATGAGGCACAGGTGCACCGCGACCATCTGCACGAAACGCACGATAAAGGTTTCAAATGGCGTGGCGCGTGACAGACGGCACACCATACTCTGTGCAAACTGACAGACGAAAATCAGCCCGTAAAACAGAGACAGCGAGAAATAATGCGGGGAAAACAGCAGAAGGGTCTGTGCGGCGACGGACAAAAACTGAATCAAAATCAGAGAGAGCGGACGGGTGATCAGCGTGTCCATCCGCGACAAAAAGTACAGATGATACAAGTTTTCCGCCAGATTACATACAACAAATAATAAAATCAGGGTCGGCGCGGTATCACTCATGGGTTCCTCCGAATGATTGATCGTGCGGCGCATACGCCGGAATTATTTTTTTCCATTATATCAGATGCAACCTGTGGGGGAAAGTTTCAGTTTCAATAAATTTCACAAAATTTTCAGTAAATTTTGTAACACATACACAGATATTTTGCGATATAGCCAAAAACGACCGAATGGAACTGGGAAAAATGCATATAGGGGCGAGTTTGTATATAAATTCATGCGCAAATTTTGACGCAGTTTGATAAAATGACGATTTATGCGTGAAAAAAATACAAGAACTGGCAAAATTTGGATTGAGATCGGGGTGGAATGGGTGTATAATCATTCAGTAAGTTTAAAGTTTTCGGAAAAGGGGGAAACCTGCGTATGAGTTATACGCGCATTTGGATCACAGGCTCGTCCGGCCGTCTGGGCTCGGCGCTGTGCCGCCTGCTGACCAATATTGAATACCGCATCCTGCCGAGCGATCTGGACGTGCCGATCGGCGACAGCGAAGCGGTCAACCACTTTGCGGATGTCAGCCATCCCGACGTCATTATCAACTGCGCCGGTCTGACCGACGTGCAGAAGTGCGAGGCCTCGCCCGAGGAAGCGTACAAGGCAAACGCACTCGGCGCGCGCAATCTGGCTATTGCTGCCCGCCGCATTGATGCAAAGCTCATTCAGATCTCGACCGACGACGTGTTCGAGGGCACGAGCAACAAGCCGTTGCACGAGTTTCTGGAGCCACACCCGGTTACGATCTACGGTAAGAGCAAGTATGCGGGCGAGCGTCTGGTACGCGAGCTGACCGACAAGCATGTCATCGTGCGCTCGTCGTGGATTTACGGTGCAGGTGCAAATGATTTCCTGCATCAGGTCCTGGAAGCGGGCAAGAAGGGGGAGCCGATTCAGGTTGCCGGCGACGAGATTTCGTCCCCGACCAGTGCCGACGCGCTGGCCGGCTTCATCCAGAAGCTGATCGAATCGCGTGAGTACGGCGTGTACCATGCATCCTGCACCGGTGCGTGCACCCGTGCCGAGTTTGCGCGTGAGATTCTGCGCCTGAGCGGTTATGACGAAAATCTGGTGCAGACCACGGTCGCAGGCGAGACCATGCGCCCGCGCTTTACGCTGCTTGATAATATGATGATGCGCATGACCGGCCTGTACGAGATGCCCGACTGGAAGACCGCACTGACCGATTATTTCGGTGAGAAGGGGGCGCGGTGATGGCTAAGGCAGAGAAGAAAAAGATCGGCCTGACAACACGTATCTTTATTTCGCTGCTGCTGGGCGCGATTCTGGGCGTTTTCCTGCACTACTGCGTGCTGCCCAATGACGCCGTACAGAATATTCTGGTCGACGGCGTGTTCTATGTGGTCGGACAGGGCTTCCTGCGTCTGATGCAGATGCTGGTCGTACCGCTGGTTCTGTGCTCGCTCATCTGCGGCGCGTCCGCGATTGGCGATACCAAGACGCTTGGTAAAGTCGGCGTGCGCACGGTTGTCTTTTACATTATTACGACCGCACTTGCGGTTGCGGTTGCGTTGACCGTTGCCCGCATCATTAACCCCGGCATGGGCATGGATTTGAACTCGCTGCAAACCACCGAGACCCAGATTGCAACCACGCAGACCTCGATGGTGGACACGCTGCTCGATATCATCCCCAAAAACCCGATTGAGTCGCTGGCAACTGGCAACATGCTGCAGATCATCGTCTTTGCGATTATCGTCGGCATCATCTTGGCAAAGCTGGGCGACAAGACCCAGATCGTACACAACCTGTTCCAGCAGGGCAATGATATTATGATGGAAATGACCATGATGGTCATGTCTCTGGCGCCGATCGGCGTGTTCTGCCTGATCGCACGTACTTTCTCGGGCATGGGCTTCGACGCATTCCAGCCGCTCATTAAATATATGTTTGCGGTTATGCTGGCGCTGGTCATCCAGTGTCTGGGCGTCTATCAGATTCTGCTCAAGCTGTTTACCGGACTCAATCCCATCCGCTTTATCAAGAAGTTCCTGCCGGTTATGGGCTTTGCGTTCTCGACCGCGACCTCCAATGCGACCATTCCGCTGTCGATTGATACGTTGGAGCGCAAGATGGGCGTATCGCGCCGCATTTCGTCCTTTACCATCCCGCTGGGCGCGACCATCAATATGGATGGTACGTCCATTATGCAGGGCGTAGCGGTTGTGTTCATCGCGCAGGCTTACGGCATCGCGCTGACCCCGATGGACTACGTGACCGTCATTGCGACCGCGACCCTGGCGTCGATCGGTACGGCTGGCGTTCCGTCGGTTGGTCTGGTCACCCTGTCCATGGTTCTGACCTCGGTCGGTCTGCCCATCGAAGGCATCGGCTTTATTATGGGTATCGACCGTATTCTGGATATGTCGCGTACTGCGGTCAATATCACCGGTGACGCGGTCTGCACGACCATCGTTGCCCAGCAGAATCAGGCACTCGACAAGGAAATATTTAATAAGAAGGAAGCAGAGCTGGAAGCGTAAGGCTTTGCGCTGCATGGAGAAGTCGGTCTTTGACCGACTTCTTTTTTGCACAAAAAAAGAAGTCAAATTTTGTAAAAAAAGATTGACAACGGTCGACTGCGGTGGTATTCTATACAAGCTGTCTCCGAGAGACGGCATCCACAACGAAAGAAGCGTCACGATGATTTGAAACTTTTTGAGTAATCAATCAAAAAAGTGGAAAAAAAGTTGTTGACACGGGCTTCCAACTGTGGTATTATAAATAGGCTGACCGATTGATCAGCGAAACCGGACGAAAAGTTT
>OLRK01000465.1_pt1 | contig 46659 bp, 47 predicted proteins | sample 1672911 | NCBI WGS metagenome assembly OLRK01 (sample SAMEA3136736, study PRJEB25190) | human gut metagenome | biome: human gut; feature: human-associated habitat; material: faeces | place: Austria | collected 2013
TCTTTCAGTTTATCATATTAAAAATAGACTGTCGACCCTTTTGTCAACAGTCTGAAGTGTCCAAAAGGACACTTTCCTATCATTCATTCTCAGCCTCTGCAGGAAAAGGATTTCTTTCAAAAGTACCATCTTTTTTCAACAAGATCGGATGCGGAACCTGGCATCCCTTTTTTCCTCCGAGAACAGCTTCAATCAACACCGAAACCGCCTGTTCCTTTCTTGCATCATAAACCAGCTGCAGGGTCTTGATCTCCAATCGGTTTTTTCTGCATTCCTCCATAAGATCAGCCAATCGTTCACTGCGATGAACCATATATAAACGACCGTTTTCTTTTAGTGAAAGACGAATCTTGCAAAACAATTCCGATAAAGGGAGAAAAAACTCGTGCCTTGCAATCGAACGGGGAGTTAGCGCCGGCTTAAAATGATCATCCATCTGAAAAAACGGGGGATTGCAGACAACCACGTCGAATCCGGAGAGATTCATTTCAGTAAAATCACCGCAAATGATTTCTGCATCTGATATGCCGTTTTCAGCAAGATTAAACCGGGCAAGCTCACAGGCCTCATCCTGAATATCTACTCCGCAGAGAAAAGACGGATCGAAACGATGCGCAGCCAGCAGCAGCGCTGCGTTATTTGTCCCTATATCAAGCACTCGATCACCTTTGTTGATTTTCATAAAATGAGCAAGCTGTGCTGTGTCTGAATTGATGCGAAACATGTTTTTGTGCTGCCAGACATGAATATCAGTACCGGCAATATAATCATATGTTAATTTATTTTTATCCATGGCTGTATTATACAATGTTTTTACATAAGATTAAACAGTTTTATAAATTCAATGCCTAGAGTAGATTTCAAATATGAACCGACCAGTACCAGGAGAAAACAGATGATGATGTCATTCAAAAGTGAATTCATCAGTTTTCTGATATCCAGACGCTCCCGATTGGTCGTGCTGTAACAAATATACATCGAACACTGAATTGCACTTGCACTGATCAGATAAAGTGCAAGAAGATCAAAGAACACTTGCGGAACAAGGGTCAGAAAAATTCCCAGAATCCCCTTGAACTGATAAGTACAAACAAACAACGCACATGAAAAACCAATCTGGACGCCTTTTGAAAATACGATAAAACTAATGATCGGTATCCCGGCAAGACTGGTACCGAATAAAAAAACAACCACAATCAAAACAATACCAAGGAAAAACTGATTAATAAAATATCCGTATGCTTCCACATTTTCCGGAATGGTCGTCAACAAACTGGAAAGTGTTTCGATATCGCTGCTTTCAATAAATCTTGAACCATAGCATCCGACCAAAAAGCCACTGACGACCAAAACAGAAATAAATATGTAAACATGACGATATTTACGTATAAAGGAATAATGATGCAGCTTACGTTTCAATTCATTCACCTCATTCATCTATATGCCGCAACAAAAAAACGATACCTGCGGTATCGTTATAAGAAAAACATTTATTTCGACTTTGTTTTTATCTTGGATGCTGTCGTCAGATGAGCATCAGGCATCATTTCATTCAGTTTCAAAAGGACATTCTCGATATTGTTTGTTTCCGGCTGTTCGAACATCGAAAACTGCGTAATGATATTTGTCTGATCCTTCAATGAACCAAGATGGACTCCGAGATGACGGACTGGATCACCATTGTAATTGCGATCAAACAACATCATTGCATTTTCATAGATCACTTTTTCATCATTTGTATAGTCCTCAAGAGAGACAGAACGGATGACATTCTTAAAGTCACTGTATCGTATGCTGGTAGAAATCAGCCTTCCTTTTACCTTTTCCTCAGATGCACGCTGACTGAGACGACGTGACAGCCGTTGAATGACCGTTCTCATTTCCGCATAATCTTCAACGTCTTCATCCAAAGTTGTCGACTGCGAAATTGACTGCACGCTTGATGTGCAGCTGAGCTGATTTGAGCCGTTTCCGCGGGCATGCTGTATTGTCGTAATGGAATGTCTCCCCAAAAGACGCAAAATCAAAGATTCATTCGCCGGATCAGCCACATCTCCGATGGTTTCGATTCCTTCTCTCTTCAATATCGGAACTGTTTTCTTTCCGATCCCAAACATCGATTCAATCGGCAGCGGCCACAGCTTTTTTCTGACTTCCAGTTTTCGCAAAATCGTGATCCCCAACGGTTTTCGCATATCACTTGCCATTTTTGCAAGAAACTTATTTGGTCCGACACCGATACTGACCGGAAGGCGAAGTTCATCCAACAGCCCTTGCTGAATCTGCCAGGCAAGATCCAACGGACGTTCATAACGAGCAATGACTTCAGTTACATCCATATATCCTTCATCTATGCTCGCCGGCTCGACATAAGGCGTAAAACGGCGTAGAAAAGCAAAAAAACGTCCGCTCAGCTCCTCATACCATTTATAGTCACCCGCCACAACAACAAGATCAGGGCACAGCCGCATTGCCTCATGCAGCGGCATCGCGCTATGTACACCATACGCTCTTGCCTCGTAGCTGGCCGTTGATACGACACTTCTCCTCGTTAAACCGGCAACTGCGACGGGCTGACCCTGCAACGCGGAATTTTTCAGTAATTCAGCACTGGCATAATAAGCATTGATATCCACATGAAAAATCACACGTCCGGCCACAAACATCCCTCCTGATACATTGCAATATTATATCATAATGCTTTGATCAGCGATACTGAGGGACAAATACTTTTTTGTTTTTTAGCCGATGCTCCAATCTGAGCTTATCTGCAATCATCGCAATAAATTCAGAATTGGTGGGCTTTGCTTTGGAGGCAGAAATCGTATACCCAAAAATATCATCGATCGCATCAATATTTCCCCTGTTCCATGCGACCTCGATGGCATGTCTGATTGCACGTTCTACTCGGCTGGCCGTTGTTTCATATTTTTTAGCAATTTCCGGATAGAGCACTTTCGTGATCTGTCCGAGAAAATCAACATTAAGATAAGTCTCTAAAATCGCAGTACGCAGATACATATACCCTTTGATATGAGCGGGAATGCCAACCTCATGCAGCAGTGAGGTTATCTCACTTTCAAGTTCCAGTTTTTGAAGCCTTTTTTGTTCTTCTTCATCGAGATTGACCTGGATCATGGCATCTTTCGCAACTGCTTTCGAAGCAAATCCGCAAATCACGCGAAGCCTTTGATCTAGTGACTGCAGTTCAAACGGTTTCATCAGTATGTAGTCTACATTATACTGCTGGATCTGCGTAATAATGAAATCATTCAGAATCGGAGTCGTACATAAAATATGCCGCACCTTTATTGAATGTTTCTTTAAGGCAGACAATACCTCCATGCCATCCACATTTGGCATGATCAGATCCAAAATCAGTACATCTATTTCATGACCATGTAATTCGTGCAGACATTGTTCCCCATTTACTGCACTACCGATCACTTCAAACAGACGACTGTTTTTTAAACCATTCTTCATTTTTTGAATCATTTCCTGACTGTCATCGACAAGATAGACCTGTAATTTCTTTTCCATTTCTTTCCAACACCTCAAGTCTAATTATAGAGTCACGGATAGCGAAGCATGTCGAAGAAACGAGAAATAACCTTAAATCGAGTCAAGAAAGCCAAAAAGATCGACTATATCATCCTGAATCGTCTTAAAAATACAACGCATCGTCGCTTTTCGTCGAATTAAGACGAACGGGTATTTTCCAGCATATATTCAATAAATACACCATAACCATTGGAAGGTGAATCTGTCACAACATGAGTAACTGCACCAACGATCTGCCCATTTTGAACAATTGGCGAACCGCTCATCCCTTGAATGATGCCACCGGTCTGGTTTAACAGCCTGCGATCTGTCACTTTAAACTCAATTCCTTTCATATGATCCTGTGTAGAAATATGAAGAGCAGTGATTTCTATTTCATATGGATGAACATCATCTCCGTTCAGCACCGTATAAATCTGTGCTTTGCCCTTTTCCACCTGCACAGCCGAAGCCCATGGCAAAGAGATTGCATTTTCGTCAATCGTGTCATATTCACCGTAGATACCGATAGGGACATTTGTATCAATTGTTGCGATTTCATCAGCGTAGTCAATTTTTCCTTTTTTTTCTCCGGTATTTGATGGTTGTGATTTTGTATAAGATACGATCTGCGCATCATAAAGTTTACCGTCAATATCCTGCGGGACTTCCTCTACCGCATGACCAAGGGCACCGTAACGGTTGGTTGCTGGATCATAAAAGGTCATTGTCCCTATACCTGTCATATTTTCCTTTAGATATAAGCCGCATGTAATACTGTGATTATTCGGATCATAAACACTTTGCATCGTGGTCTCTTGTATTTTCCCATTTCTCTTTACTGTAACAGGAATCTGATTCTGCGGCGAACGAAACTCCTTTAATACATCGTAAAATGAATTTAAGTCATCTACTTTCTGATAATTCACTGCTGTAATGATATCACCTGGCTTAATTGTCCGAGATGGATCAAAGGCATCTTCAACCTTGTATGTGCCGCTGACATAAACACCGTCATAATCTATTTCAATGCCGACACTGTTTCCGCCAAGCATCAATTCATCAGCCGCATAAACCTGCAAAGGATGCAGCAAAACAAAGAGCGAAGCCAAAAACCATAGTCCTCTCTTCATAAAAAAACACCTCCTAAGAGGTATTTTGGTTGATTTCAATCATATTTACTCACAGCAATATTTACCTGCGGGCAACGGACAACAATTCGCGTGCAGCCTGCAGAGAAGCCTCGCTTTGTGAACTGGACGATATCTGAGCGAGTTCGTTAACACGCTGATCATCATTCAGCAACTGAATCGATGTTGTTGTCAATGCACCGTCATCACGTTTGCTAACAAGGAGATGATGATCTGCCGCAGCAGCTACCTGCGCAAGATGAGTTACACAGAAAACCTGAATATCTTCGCTTAACAGCTGCATTTTTCGCCCGATAGCAAGAGCAACCGCTCCGCTGACCCCTGTGTCAATCTCATCGAAAATAACAGTCGTGATTCCCTGCAGACGGGCAAAGATACATTTCAGACCCAGCATAAGCCTGGACAACTCACCGCCGGATGCGGTTTTCTGCAAAGGAGTAAAATGATCCTGCAGATTCATGGATACCTGAAATTCAATGCGGTCAAATCCTTTACTGCTTATTGGCCCAGTCTTAAAGTCAATATGAAACTTAGAATTTTTCAGCATGAGATCCTGAAGCTGTTCGTTGACTGCCGCCTCCAGCGCTTTTGCTTTTTTCTGTCTGATCTTGCTTAACTGCTTGCTTAGCTCATCATAATGATGTTTCTTTTCTTCCAGTTCTTTGTATTTGCGTTCCAAAAAATCCTCACGATGCAGGATCAGATCAATTTTCTTTTCCAATTCGTCTCGATAGCGGATGATTGCTTCATAAGAACCGCCATATTTGCGGTACAAGCGATGGTAAAGGAAGATTCTTTCCTGCAGTTCATTGATTTTTTCTTCATCAAAATCCATATGTTCCAATGCCTGTCGCAACGATGAAACAAGATCGTCCAGCTGATAATAAATATCTGTCAGTGACTGATGAATTTTTTTGAGCGGCTCCACATCTGCCACCGATTCCAACGCATGCACCGCCTGATAAAGGAAAGTGATTCCTGCCTGATCACCATCCAGATATTCAACAGCTGCCGCCGCTTGTTTTTGTATCGTTTCATAACGATTCATTGTTTTTATCGACTCTTCGAGCTCTTCAAGCTCATTTGCCTGCAGCTTGGCATCATCGATTTCGTTCAAAGCGGCGGTAAGATCATCCAGATCATCAACATTATATGTTTCCTGCAAAGAATCATCTATCGCTTTTTTTACAGTTTCATATGCCCTATAGGCATCTCCAACATTCTTTAACAATTTTTCATTGCCGCAAAACTGATCCAGCAAAGAAAGATGATATTTGCTCTGAAGCAGATACTGGTTATCATGCTGCGAATGAATGTCCACGATTCCTGCCATCAGCTCTTTCAGGAATGATGCAGTGACTGCACGCTGACAAACGCGGATGCTGCTCTTCCCTTCAGCAGTGATCTCACGCGACACGATCAAATCTTCACCTTCAAGATCAATACCCTGTTCGCTCAACAGTTTCACTGCCGGATGCTTATCGCTAATGTCAAATATACCTTCTATCACGGCTTTCGAAGCACCCTTTTTTACATAACCGGCAGATGCTCTGGCACCGCACAATAAACCGATAGCATCTATCAGCAACGATTTTCCGGCTCCTGTTTCTCCGGTAAAGACACTGAGTCCTTTATCAAATTCCAAACGCACCTGATCAATAAGCACAAAATTTTTCACATAAATTTGAGTCAGCATGAACATCACCTCCAAACGAGCTGCCTTTCGACTAATGACCTGATTCAACGCATCTTTTTTTATTATTCTTTACAATTGCGCGATAGTCATGGGTATACTGCTTTTCTTCTTTCGTAAGATACATCAAAAACTCACGATTACCGTCTCTTCCCTGAATCGAACTTTCTTTCAGCCGGCGCACCGTGTAGCCCATCTTCGTTGCCTGTTCACATGTTTCACGAAGCACTCTGATCAAAACATTATCGTCTTTTACGATCCCATGTTTATTCAGGCAATCCGGGCCGGCTTCAAACTGAGGTTTGACCAGGATTAATGCCAGGGCATCAGGAAATACCTTTTGAACCGCAGTTAACGCAGTCAGGCACGACAAGAAAGAAACATCCATGCATACAAAGTCAACTGTCTGCGAAAACCATTCCTTTGTCATTTCTCTGACGTTTCTGCCTTCCATATTAATGCAGCGCGGATTTTTCTTCAACGATTCATGCAGCTGATCATGGCCGACATCTAAAGCATAGACAAGGCGAGCCCCTTTTTTTAAACAAACATCGCTGAAGCCTCCTGTACTAGCCCCTACATCAAGAACACACTTGTCTTGCAAGGAAATTTCGAATTCATCCAACACATCAAACATTTTCTGACCTGCTCTGGAAACAAAATCGTTTTCCTTGTCGGCAACCGCGATGTCATCTTGATCACTCACATCAAAGCTGCATTTTGTGATGATTTTTCCGTTGACGGATACCCGGCCTTCCTGTATTGCATCTTTTGCACGGGAACGTGAGGAAAACACCGTTTGTGCCAGCTGCTGATCTAATCGCATGACAACAGCCTCTCAATCTTACGGAACAAAGAATTGATATCTATTTTTTCCGCTTTTCTTAACTGAGCAACGCTTCCCTGTTCCACAAAGTGATCTTTGATCCCCATGCGAATCAGATGTTTTTCAATGCCATGGTCATTAATGTACTGTAAAATGGCCGCAGAAAGTCCTCCGTCCAGCATATCACTTTCATACACGATCGTCGGAATATCACGATACAATATTTCGTCCAGCATCTGTTCATCCATCGGTTTGAAAAAACGGGCATTGATCACTTCGAGCGGAAGATCATTCGCCTGTGCTTTGGCAATGATTCTGTCCACATCGCTGCCATAAGTAATTACACAAACTTTGACATGGTCATTGCTTCGCCATCGAGTCCAGGTGCCGATTTCCGCTGCCGCTGTGTCTGCATTATCATAAGGAACATTACCTCTCGGATAACGAATACAGAAAGGATGTCGCTGAGAAAAGGCTGACTTGAGCAGTGCTTTTGCCTCGAGGGAATCTTTTGGCTGAGCCAGAATCAGATTCGGAACAGAATGCAGCATAGTAATATCAAATACCCCATGATGCGTTGCCCCGTCTTCACCTACCAGACCGCATCGGTCAATTCCGATAACGACCGGAAGATCCATACGGGCAATATCATGATTGACCTGATCATACGCACGCTGCAAAAAAGAAGAATAAATAGAAAGAAACGGTCGTTTTCCGTTTATGGCTAATCCGGCCGCAAAAGTAGCGGCATGTTCTTCGGCAATACCGCAGTCAAAAAAGCGATCCGGAAATTCATTTGCAAAATTGCTTAATTTTGAGCCGCTTTTCATCGCTGGCGTGATCGCAACGATATCTTTATCTTTTCTTGCAAGATCACACAAGGTGCGGGAGATCACCTCGCTCCACGAACAATGCCCGCTGGGCAGTTTGGCCAAAGGCTGCCCGCTGACAGGATCAAACTGCGAAACGCCATGCCAGTAACCTTCCTTATCATTTTCGGCATAAGGATATCCTTTTCCCTTTTTCGTCAGCACATGAACGACAATCGGGCCTTCATGATGCTTGACTGCCTGAAATACTTTGATCATGGAACCTATATCATGCCCATTGATCGGACCAATATAGTCTAAATTAAATTCACCAAAAATGGATGTATCGACAACATTGTCTTTAATAGCATTTTTTACATTTTTCATGCCTTTCAATACACTACGGCCAACTTTTGTCCCTGAAAGGCCATGCTGAAGGTCACTCTTCAAGGTTGTGTAAGGCCGGCTGGTTCGCAGTTTGGTAAAAGCAACATCCATTGCGCCTACATTTTCCGAAATAGACATAGAATTGTCATTAAATACAATGATGACATTCCTGTTTTCTCCACCAATCTGGTTCAGCGCCTCCATTGACATGCCGCTTGCCATCGCGCCGTCACCGATAATAGGAAGAATATGATATTTCTCATTGTTCAGATCACGGGCAACCGCCATTCCAAGCGCAGCGGAAAGTGAAGTGGAGGAATGTCCCGCTTCCCATGCATCATGTTCGCTTTCATAGCGTTTTTGAAAGCCGGATAATCCTTTATATTGACGAAGTGTCGAAAACCGACGGGACCTGCCGGTAAGTATTTTATGCACGTAACTCTGATGACCGACATCAAACAGAAAACGGTCTCTTGGAGAGTCAAATACATAATGAAGAGCTATCGTCAGTTCAACGATTCCTAAATTGCTTGAAAGATGCCCGCCGGTTTTTGCTATTGATGATATCAGAAAATTCCGGATTTCCTGTGCAAGATCATTAAGTTCTTGAATCGATAATCCTTTGATATCTTGAGGACTTTGTATATCATATACATGCATATCCAGACACTCTCCTTCTTTCATTCATTAACTGCGGCGGTTTTTCAGCTCCTTTAAAAACGCCAACAACCCTGTTGTATCACAATGCAGCTTTTGACACAACTTTTCTGCATCATTATAATACGTATCCGCAAGCTCTGCGGCTCGATCAATACCAAGCAGTGTTACATAGGTAAATTTATTATTTTGTTCATCGCTCGTTGATTTGCCAAGCTGCGTCTGTGAAAGCGTGACATCCATGACGTCATCCTGAATTTGAAATGATAAACCGATCTTTTCTCCGATTTGCTTGAAAAGCTCAACATCTTCTGCATGATTACAAAGCAGTGCCCCGCAAAGCAAAGGCAGCGTCAACAGTCTTCCCGTTTTGAAGCGATGTATCTGTTCAAGTTCCTGCTGTGTAAGATCAGTTCGTTTTTCACCGGCAATATCAAGAGTCTGTCCAAGAATCATGCCATCAACGCCGGCATATTCACTCAGCAGAGAAATGATCTGAACTAACACAGACGAATCACAGGAAGACTGTAAAGCAACACGAAACGCTTCTGTTAATAACGCATCTCCTGCCAAAACAGCAGTCGCTTCGTCAAACGCAATATGACAAGTCGGTCTTCCGCGCCGCATATCATCATTATCCATTGCCGGTAAATCATCGTGAATCAAAGAATATGTATGAATCATTTCAATTGCTGCCGCACAGGGAAAAGCACTTTTCTCCGGCATTCCGTATCCTTTTACTGTTTCAAAAAGCAGCCGGGGACGAACTCTCTTTCCTCCTGCCAGCAGTGAGTAAAACATTGCATCACACGTACGGGAAGGAGAAAACATTGTTTTTAAAGACTGCAGATAATCTTCAAAATCATTCATTTTCATCTTTTTGATCCTCCTCATTCAAAACTTCGTTCATGCGCTGTTCAAAGTGTTTCAGCTGACCATCGCAATCCTTGACCAAATGCAGGCCTTCCTCAAACAAAGTGATGGCATCCTCTAATTCAACTTCATTTTGATTCAGCTGCTCAATGATTTCATCCAAACGTTCGATTGACTGTTTAAATGTTAATTTTTCCTTCATGATCTTCCTCCTTTTCAAGAAGTTTTGCACGCCATTTTCCGTCATGAAAGCGAATCCGTACCTCGCTCTCCTGCTGCAGAGCAGATGCACTTTTACACAGCATGCCATCCTGCTCCACGAGAGTATATCCTCTCTTCAGGACGGCAAGCGGGCTGTATGCATCCAGCAATGTCATACGGGAAGACAGTTTTTGTGCTTCCCTGGCATAATATAGACCAAGCTGCTCCTTCAGCTGTTCCTCTTTATGCGAACACAGCTGTCTTTGCTCGCTCACACACTGCTGCAGTGAATGAACTAGAAGCTGCTTTAAATGAGTCAGTTTTGTTTTATTTTCCAACATGGCATCTCCGATCCGCTCCAGTTGTGTCTGTGCCATGGCAAGATGCATCTGTCTGTCTTTGACATAACTATACGGATCCTGAAGATAACGATGATGCCGTCGCTGGGCAAGCGCCCCTTTTTGCTGATCCAGCAATTGTTTCATCCGGGTACTCAGATACTGTTTATGAGAATACAGCAACCGTAAAACATCCCGCTGATCCGGAGTTGCCCGCTGGGCAGCACCTGTCGGTGTCGGTGCACGAAGATCACACACATAATCAACCAGCGTCGTATCACTTTCATGTCCAACCCCGCTGACAACAGGTGTTTTCAGATGATAGATACAATGCACGAGATCCTCACTGTTAAATCCCCATAGGTCTTCGATGCTTCCTCCGCCGCGAACAAGCAGAAGACAATCATGTCCATGCTGATCTGCCTCCGTCAATGCATCAATAATGGATGATGATGCCTGTTCACCTTGAACATAAGCAGGATAGAGTGAAACACGGGCAATCGGCCACCGTTTATGGATCGTACTCAATACGTCCTGCAAGGCAGCCCCTTCCTTTGCGGTAATTACCCCAATATTTTCCGCATATTCGGGAAGCTGCTGTTTGTGATCCTCATCAAACCATCCTTCTTCATACAGTTTCTTTTTTAACTGCTCGAAACGAACATACAGTTCCCCTAATCCGTCACCGCGGATCTGTGTCACATAACACTGGACACTGCCTTGCGGTTCATACAGAGATATCGAACCTTTAATGATAACCTTTGCGCCGTCCTGCACATCAAAACGGCAACGAGATGCATAAGAGGCAAACATCACGCAGGAAAGCCGCGCTTTGCTGTCTTTTAAAGTAAAATACCAGTGCCCGCTACGATGTTTTGTCAAATTGGATACTTCTCCTTGAATCAGGATGCCGCTGAGATAAGGATTTTTTTCCAGTGTGCTTTTTATGTATGTAACGATTCTGCTGATCGGATAGATTTTTTCATTCATCCTAGAATTTATCCAAAACGCCGTTAATCAGTTTATAGGCATCTTCATCGCAGTATTTTTTTGCCAAATTTACCGCTTCATCAATAACAATAGCCTTTGGTACCAATTCTAAGTCAATCTCACAGCATGCCATCAGCAAAATTGCCTGTTCCACATAGCCTAAGCGTTCAAATTCCCAGTCTCCGCTCAGTTTGCCGCTGATTTTCTCAATATAAACATCTTTATACCGGACTGTGTCCATGGTAATCGTATACAAAAACTGATCAATTTCATTGCTTTCGCAGTTTTCATATACACATTCACGAATATCTTTACCAAGCAGCAAATGCTGATAAAGCGATGTCATTGCGATTTCTCTCATTTTATGTCGGTTCATAGCCATATAATTGTCCTCCTGTCATCAATCATTCACTCTTATAAGGCACACGGGCGCTCGGCACGACCTCGCTTGCCGGGGAAGCATGCACATCCTGATCATCAAAAAAGATGTGTGCTCCAAATTTCTGCAATATATCCTTTTTTTGCATTCCGCCTAGAAAAAAAGCTTCATCGATGCGGACATTCCATGCCCTAAGCGTTCGGATCACACGTTCCTGGGCAGGTGCATTTCTTGCAGTGACCAATGCGGTCCGAATCGGTGCCTGATTAGGCGGAAAATTTTCCTGAAGTTTAGAAAGTGTTTTTAAAAAATTGGCAAAAGGTCCTTTAGGTAAAGGCTTTTTCGCATTCGCTCTTTCATATTCGACAAAAGCCTTCAATCCTTTTTCCTGATAAATTTTTTCTGACTCATCGGAAAATAAAACTGCATCACCGTCAAAAGCAATTCTGATCTGCTGCAGCTGTTCTGCCGGATAACGCTTGAGATGCGAATAGATAATTCCCGCAGCGAACCCTGCGTCGATCGCGTTTTGCACATCTTCTTCATCTGCCGACAAGAACAAGTCGACGCCAAACGATTCAAGATAATTGGCAAGACTTTCTCCTCCGCTCAAAACAGCTCTGGTAATGTCCAGACCATAGTGTTCTATGGAGCGAAAAACCCGTAATGATGTATCTGCACTGTTGCGCGACATGATGATCACTTCGACCAGGCGCTGCTGACTAAGCGTGTTTAAATGAAGCAGCGCTTTTACGAGCGCAAATCCGCTGCCCGGTTTCAGCACATCATCCTCATGTTCGATCTGATATGTACTGTACGCATCCAGCCCCTCTTTTTCAAAAATCTCATTTTCTTTCGTAAGATCAAATAAGGCTCTGGAAGAAATACCAACGACCAGACAGTTTTCAAAAGATACAGCCATGCTCGTTCCTCCTTACAATCAAAAAAAGAAATCCGTTAGGATTTCTTAAAAGACGAAGCCGACAACCCGGATATCAATTTTCTCCGGTGTATATTCACTCATGTGCGATATGCTTTCAAAGATCTTTTTCTGCAGCTTGCTGCATGCATCACTAACATTTGCAGTATATTTTACCTTTACTTCAATGGTCAACACCATCTTGTTATCGACCAGTTTGCAGCTGATCGGATATTTGAATAAATTCCCGCTTTCATTCAATACGATTGAATTTTCCTCATCTATTGCTATTCGGGCTATTGTCGTAAACACAGACTTGTTCAAGGCAACAATGCCAATCTCATTCTGTGGCTGAATCACGATATAATCTTGAGCCATTTTATCACCTTCTGGCAATATTATACCAAACATCACGCACTTTTAAAAGTAACTTCCAGCAAATAATTATCTTTTACAATCTGATATGCTGTATTCATTGCTGTATTGACATTTTCCTTATTTTCCTCGCTCCCAAAGATCGTAATACGGCAAACGCCGTCACTGATTTCCACAGCAGTATCCATTTTTTTTGCGGACAGTTTCGATTCAATTTCTTTTTGCTGCTGCTGAATATTCTTTAATTCTTCAATCTTGGCAAGTGCTTCCTGTTTCTCGCTTTCACTGCTGTCGGATGCCGCCATAACCGCCGTTGCCGCATTGATCTGTTCATTCAGATTCTTCTCGATTGTCTCCTGCATTGTAGTGCTGCCTTCCTCATCAGCTGATGATGTATCGTCTGTCTTTGTGCTTTCCTGCTGTGTCTCTTCACTGATTACTGCAGTGATATCATTGGGTAAAGTTACATAGTATACTGACAGCATCAGGATCAATGAAAACAAGGTAAGAAAAGCCAGTGCCTGTTTATTCATGGGATATCCTCCTTTGCTGTTCTATCATATGTATATTCGCAAAGGAGTATGACCGATAAAACGTTCTTCAATCATTCATTTCGGTCAAAAATCTCTTTTGTGCATTTGATCCATTCCAAACGATAAGCGTCACGATACTGCATGAAGTCACGATAAGAAATCGTGCGCTGTTCCAGCTCTTCGACAAAATGAACAAAAGCCGCATTTACTTGCTTCATCTTATCGTCATGAAGAATATGAATGGTTCCGATTTCGATCAATGAATCCGCCAGCATCTGCATGCATTCCTCATGCAATATATCCGCTTCATTCAAATCCAGCTTCACGAAGCTTGTATTCAGCCAGTAATCATCAACCAGATAATTTTTGATTACTTTCAAGAATAAAACAAAATCATTGATGTTATTGCCAGGCTCGATGGCAAACAGCATCCGAAAAAAAACATACCAGTCATAATCGACATTGATAACGGAGAGCAGATAATTTCCTAAACTTTGAATGAAGCAGTCTTTGCTCTTCAGTTCTTCTTCCATCGTGATTTCATTCGTAAAATTCACTTCAACTGAATTTAATTTGCGAAACGTATGGAACAAGGCACTGATACGGTCAGAGTCCGTGTATGTTCGATGCATTCCATTCAGAAATATATAATGTCCCAAAATCGTCGAAGTGTTTTTGATATTCATCGTAAAACCAACAGAATCCATCATCTTCATCGCAAAAATATCATTGATCCCTTTCGTGATCAGGCTTTCAAATCCGCTTTGCGTAACCGACGGATTATTTTGGGAATCATCCTGCATCTGATCAAAAATAATATTCATTTGCCGATCTACAATTGTCAGAGAAGCTTTTAACGAAGCAAGCAGCTCCTTCATGAAATCATCATAAACATAGTAATTCGAATTTTTATAAACGAGTTTGTGTTCGATTTCACTCCAGAAAGTATTAACCAAAGATTTGATCTGCAATTCCACATTCACTTTTTTTCCTTCACTTACATAACAGCCGTCTACCCTATAAATAGAAAATCCGTTTTTTTGTATCTGCGGCTGTTTGGAGTGAATTTCCATATGAAGCTCAGGATGATCCGGATGATAAAAGAATCCATCCTCATCCTGCTGCGTCAGCTTTTCTCTCAGTTCATTCAATAACAGAAACTCTTCATGAATAAATCGGCACTCGATGCTTACGCCTATCAGATCACTGAGATGATCCAGTATTTGTTCAGCATGATCATATTCCATATAAAAACGATTTCGAATTATTTTTTCTCGCAGACTTTCCTTGGATTTGATGCGTCCTCGTATGTCGATCACCATTTCATTCTCATCAGACAGAACATTTCGAAGGATACTTCGAACGTTTTGCAGACACGCTTCATAAAACGTTTGATTTTCCTGCAGAGTTGACAGCGTTTCATCAATGACATCAAACACTCTTAAACGCAAAGTGATTCCTCCTTCCAATGCGGATGCTGCTCAAACAGCAACTGAATGTGTTCCTTATCCGTTTTCAGCTGCCAAATCAAATCCTCTCTGGAATCAAAGCGACATTCCTTACGAACAAAATCCACAAAATAAAACGTAACCGGTTCATCATAAATCATCTCGTCAAAATCAAATATATTTGCCTCTATCGTAATGTTCTCATTGTTGAAGGTAGGGTTATTTCCTACATTGATCATTGCGATATGGTATTTTTCTCTTACCTGTACAATACCGGCATAAACTCCGGCATGCGGAAGCAGGTAATGATCTCTCATGCACAGATTTGCCGTAGGAAAATGCATTGTCGTCCCTCTGCGAAAACCTCTTGCGACATTACCGCGCAAAAAATAAAACCTGCCGAGCAGCGATGCCGCTTTTTGTACATTGCCTTCCTGAATCAACTGCTCGACTCGTGTTGAAGAAATACGGACTCCATCATAAGTAATCGGTTCAACGACAAAAACCTCAAAATCTTTTTGCTGCAAAAGGGTTTCTGTATTTCCCTTTCCAAACTGCCCATAATGAAAATCATGTCCGCAAATCAGTTTTCGAACCTGAATGCCTCGTAGCAGATCATGAAATGCATCGATTGTAAGATCTGCCATTTCTTTAGTAAAATCAAGAATAATGAATTCTTTGATCCCTGCTTTTTCAGCAATCAGCTGCCGGTCTTTCATGGTCGTCAAATGTGCGGGATCATGCATGCCCCGCAGCACGACCCAAGGGTCCGGTTCGAAAGTGATCAGGGCCGGCAGTGTTTGATTCTGCGCCGCACTCTTGACAACTTCTTCCACCAGCCTCTGATGACCAAGATGCAGACCGTCAAAATAACCGATACATGCGGTAAGATCTTGTCCAAAGCTGTATTTTTTATGTAATGATATCGTTGTGATGTTCATCTGATTCACCTACCATATTCCTCTGGCACATTTGTAAACATCCTGATGACTGTGATCATAAATAGCAATCGTCACACCGTTATCCTGAACTCGCACCCGTCGAGGCATTCCGTCCGGACACATATGCACGCTCTTTCCGTTATAAATATCAGCAATCGGTTCATAATGAGCCACCGGGATATGATCCAAAATTGAATCTACTATCAAAAGTGTAAAGTTTCCTTCCCGCACTTCTTCAAGCGTCGCACAATCCGTCAATGAAAAGCGCCCCACTTTAGTCCGTATCAGGGAGGACATACAGCCTATATTACCGCTGCGTTGTGCCATATCACGACATAACGCACGAACATAAGTGCCGCTGCTGCACGCAACACGAAAGCTGAGATTTTGTTCATCCAAAACTTCGATTTCATGAATGTTCACTGTCCGTTTTGGCAGTTCGATTTCCTCTTTTGCTCTGGCATATTCATAAAGCTTTTTCCCGTTTACTTTGATGCTCGAGATGATAGGGGGCACCTGTTCCTGTTCCCCGACAAATTCCCTGCACAATGCAGAGAAGTCTTTAATCGGAACCACTTCGCGCTGCTCCAGGATTTCTCCCCAGCAGTCATCGCTCAATGTCCGTACCCCTAACTGCAGCTGCGCAACATATTCTTTGTCGGTATCTGCCAAATATGGAAGTACTTTGCAGGCTTTCCCTATCAATACCAGCAGCACTCCTTGTGCCTGCGGATCCAGCGTACCGCTATGTCCGATTTTCTTTTCATGCAGAATCCGCCGCAAAGCGTTCACCACATCATGAGAAGTCATATTTTGTTCTTTATTGATCAGTAAAACTCCATCCATTTCCTATTTCATGTCATCAAATTAAAAAAGAATTTGATGACTTCCTTTCTAGCCTGATAAACTCATGAATATACTGTGCAGGTCACTCAGTATATATTTTAAAAATGAGATTTTCCCTTGGGATACAAGATCCATTGCATATTATAACATACTTTTATTTCTTCATGTCGTTTGTTGCTGTTTCACATGATTTAACACATCCGCATTTATCTTCCAATTGTTTTTTTTTTACAAACTGGTTATAATGGTTCAGAATGGAGTGAAACCAATGAATTTACAGACTATTCTTCGCAAGATCCGTCGCGCAGATCATGATTACCATCTGATCGAAGATGGAGACGTCATAGCTGTCGGTGTATCCGGCGGAAAAGATTCAATGCTGCTGTTATGTGCCTTGCAAATGTATTCTCGTTTTAAAGATAAAAATTTCCGAGTGGTAGGCATTCATATCAACATGGGCTTCCCCGATATGGATTTTAGCGAAGTTGATGCCTTTTGTGAAAAATGGAATATTGAACTGCACCATTTTCCGTCTTCCATTTACGAAATATTAAAACGCAATTTGGCCAAAGACGGTTCACTGCAGTGTTCCCTGTGTTCAAAATTCAAAAAAGCAACTGTCATCACAGCCGCGAAAGAACTCGGCTGTACGAAAGTTGCTTTCGGTCATCACAGTGACGATGCAGTCGAAACACTTTTCCTAAATATGATTCACGGAGGAAAAATTGCCACATTTTTGCCAAAAATGTATATGAGCCGTACAGATACGACTTTTATCCGCCCCTTGATTTACTGTTACGAAAGTGATATTCGTAATGCCCAGCAAAACAACGAAATTCCTTTTGTAAAAAGCACATGTCCCAATGACGGTTTTACACAAAGACAGGACGTTAAAGAAATGCTGCAGAAGCTCTATGAAGATTACCCTATGGCAAAAGGAAATTTCATTTATATGCTGCACAATCTTAAGCAGGTTGCACTATGGGAAACGGTTCAGGAAGACGATTCATAAACATGCATTAGTGAAGCCGCTGCCTTTTGTGCTAGACGATAGCGGTAATTGACATCATGCATTAAAGCCTTCACGTTTTTATGACGCTGAGGGCTTTATTATGCTTCCTCACCGTTATTGCATTTTCTGAAATATTGCCTTAAAACTCATTCGCATATCGCAAAAAACTTTTTCATTATCAGGTTCAAAGGATGCTAATGGATCCTGCTTAAATCTTCAGATTCATGAATATGCACACCTCCTCCAGACCAAACCATACGAATGAGCGCTTCATGTCGTTTGTGTTTATCTTTTGGTTTTGCTGACATATATGATGATCTCTTTCCAACAAAAAAACCGCATCCGCAAACAAGTGAAATTTTTTAAAAATTCACTTATCTGCATCAGCGGAACCGTATCCCGATTGCTTTTGAATTTATCATGGAAATAGCACCCTGTTTGACAAACACATGCGATCAAATGAAAAAGACCCTGAGAAGCGAGATCTTTTCCCTGTATATACAGGTGGGTAACCTGTGTAAATTCTTAGGATTCCCACTCGTAGCGGGCTTTCACACCAAATTACAACATCCGGTTTCCCTTATCTCTAGTTGTCGGAAAAATTTGAACTCCTCAGGGCAACTCTAGTATAGCAAATATTTTTTTAAAATATACTCTTGACATTCATTTTTTCATAAGAAATAGCAATTGCAGGCAAAATCGGTTAAAATATTGGTAAGAAACGGACGTGAACAAATGACAAATAAAGAACGATTTATCGAAATTTTCCAGACACACATTCATCGAGAGGGAGCGCAGAAACTGTTAGATTTTTTGCTGAGCAAGAACTGTGATTTTTTTACTGCACCGGCAAGCACACGTTTCCACGGTGCATACAAAGGCGGACTCCTTGATCATAGTTTGAACGTATATGACTGCCTAAAAGATTATCTTAACCGTCCACGCGTAAAAGAAGTTTACGGGCTCGGTGAGATCAGTGAAGAAACGATTGCCATCGTTGCTCTCCTGCATGATATTTGTAAAGTAAATGTATATCACCCTTCAAAGCGAAACGTCAAGATCGATGGCCAGTGGCAAAGCGTTGACACATTTGAATTTCATGATGATCTCCCCTATGGCCACGGTGAAAAAAGCGTATACATGTTAACCGGGTTTATGCGGCTGACGCGTGATGAAAGTTTTGCTATCCGTTACCATATGGGTTTTTCAAGTGAATATGACAATCCTCGCAGTGTCGGTTACACATTCGAACATTTTCCATTGGCCTTTGCCTTAAGTACAGCCGATATGGAAGCAACATACTTTCTTGAAGGTGAAAAAAAATAACCATCTAAAAAAACAGTACGTATGAGAATCCACGCTTCTCTGCGTACTGTTTTTTTGATGAAATTTAATCAATCAGCGATTTGATCACTCAGTTACGGCAATATGCAGTTCATCCAGCTGTTTTTGATCAACACCGCTTGGAGCCTCACTCATCAGATCACTGGCACTTGCTGTTTTCGGGAAGGCAACGACATCACGAATATTATCTGTTCCTGACAAGATCATGATCAAACGCTCCAAACCGATGCCGACACCGCCGTGTGGAGGAGTACCGTATCGGAAGGCCTCCAGGAAGAAACCAAAACGACGTTTCGCTTCTTCTTTGCTCATTCCGATAGCTTCGAAGACCTGTTCCTGAAGCTGCTGATCATGAATACGGATCGAACCGCTCAGCAATTCATATCCGTTCAAAACTAGATCGTATGCCCTTGAATAACAATTTGCTTTGTCATTTATCAGTTTATCGACATCTTCTAAATTCGGTGAAGTAAACGGATGGTGAGCAGCCACATAGCGGTTTTCTTCCTCACTGTACTCAAACATCGGGAAGTTTGTAACCCACAGGAAACGATAACTGTTCTTGTCGATCAAATCAAGGTCATGTCCTAATTTCACACGAAGTGCACCAAGCGCAGTCTGAGAAACAGCTTTCTTATCCGCAACAAATAAGATCATATCATTATCTTCAACATGAAGTTTTTCAAGCAAAGCATTCTTTTCAGCATCACTGATTACTTTCGCAATGCTTCCGGTAAATCCCTGTGCATTGTATTTCAGGAAGGACAATGCTTTTGCCCCGTAAATGCGTACATACTCCTGCAGTTTATCCAGTTGTTTACGTGAGAACTGATCTGCCGCATTTTTTACGAGAATCGCATTTACTTCTCCGCCCTGTTCCAAGATCGATTTAAAGATCGTAAATTCCGTGCCCGCAAATACATCATTCAGCTGCTGCAGTTCCATACCAAAACGAAGATCCGGTTTATCACTTCCGAAACGACGCATGCATTCCACATAAGGAATCTGTTCAAATTCACCCAGATCAAGACCTTTTGTCTTCATGAAGATTTCTCTCATCAACCCTTCGACAACTGCAAAAACATCTTTTTCGTCTACAAAGCTCATCTCGATATCGATCTGTGTAAACTCAGGCTGACGATCCGCACGAAGATCCTCATCACGGAAACAACGGGCAATTTGAAAATACTTATCAAATCCGCCAATCATCAGCAACTGCTTGTAAATCTGCGGTGACTGCGGCAAAGCATAGAAGCCTCCCTTTGTGATCCTGCTAGGGACAAGGTAGTCTCTGGCTCCTTCCGGAGTTGATTTGCATAAGATCGGCGTTTCAATTTCCAAAAAGCCGCGGTCTGATAAATAATTGCGTGTAATCATGGTAACCTGATGACGAAGTTTCAGATTTTTCTGCAGACATGGACGACGCAGATCCAAATAACGATACTTCAGCCGTGTATCTTCCAGCGCATCAGTTTCATCGGCAATGATCAATGGTGTTGTATCCGCCGTATTGATAACTGAAACAGCTGTTACTTTTATCTCGATATCTCCTGTTGGAAGGTTTGGATTCTTATCCTGTCGTTCAACAACCTCTCCTTCAGCGCGAAGCACATATTCATTGCGCACATCTACAATTTTCGGTGAAATCGTTTCATCAAAAACAAGCTGTGTGATTCCTTCACGATCACGCAGGTCGATAAAGACCAATGCACCAAAATTTCTTCTTTTAGCGACCCAGCCTTCCAAGACAACCTTTTTGCCGACGTCCTTTAAACGCAATTCGCCATTGTTATGTGTTCTTTCCATATTACCTCTCCCTATTCATGATGATGACCACATGCACAGCCATTTTCTTCATCTGTATTTTCACCAAACAGCCGATCCATAACGGAAACAATATCTTCCATCGGTACTGTGTGCTGTTTTTGCGTAGCTATTTCTTTGATGGTCACCTGACCGTTCTTCAGTTCCTGATCACCAAGGAATACTGCCATTTTTGCATGTTTTCGCTCAACGCTCTTAAACTGTGCTTTAAATGAACGCCCCAGATAATCTGTTTCACAACGATAACCGTTACTGCGAAGTTCTGTTACCATCTGCAGCGCTGCCATTTTTGCTTCTTTTGCCAAACACAATACATAAACATCTAGACCGTTCTCATCCTCAAGGCTGATTCCCTCAGCTTCACAGGCAAGCAACAGACGTTCAAGTCCCATGGCCCAGCCAATACCGCTCATTCCTTTTGGTCCGCCAAAATACTCAATCAGGCCATCATAACGGCCGCCAGCGAATACGGTTGACTGCGCTCCCATCTCACGGTTTACAGAAACGACTTCAAATACTGTGTGTGTATAGTAATCTAATCCTCTTACCAGACGATCATCAATTTCATATGGAATGCCAAGCGCATCGAGTCCCTGTTTTACTGCATCGAAATACTCTTTTGATGCTTCATTCAGATAATCACTCATTTTAGGCGCTGACTTCATGATGTCGAGATCATGATCGATCTTACAGTCCAGAATACGCAGCGGATTTTGTTCATAACGACGCTGACAGTCAGGACACATAGTAGAAATAGAGCCGCTGAAATGATCACGCAGTGCCGCACGATAAGCATTTCTTGACTCATCATCTCCCAATGTATTGATCAATACCTTCAGATCGCTTAACCCTAAAGCTGACACAAAAGACCAACCCAAAGCAATGGCTTCTACATCAATCAACGGATCTTTGGCGCCAAGCACTTCAACGCCGAACTGATTAAAGATACGCATTCTTCCCTTCTGCGGACGTTCATGACGAAACTGCGGTCCGACATAATATGTTTTCAAAGGAAGATCCGGCTGGCCATAAAGCTTGTGCTCAACAAACGAACGAACAACACCGGCAGTTCCTTCAGGCCGTAATGTCAATGACGTTGAACTGTTTTCCAGCTTAAAAGTGTACATTTCCTTATTTACCATATCACTGGAGTCATTTCCACGCTTAAAAACATTTGTGTGTTCAAAAATTGGTGTACGAATTTCTTCGAAGTTATAAACATAACAAAACTGACGGATCAAATCCTCCAGCCGGTGCCATTTGCTGATATCCTGCGGTAAAATATCCTGTGTTCCCCTTGGTACTTGATAACTCATATTGTCCTCCTTTTTGATAATAAAAAAACGTCCTGTCTAAGGACGTAAAATACGCGGTGCCACCTTAGTTCATATCATTGAGATATGCACTTGACCCAATAACGCCGAAGCCGCGATCACCCATTTCCTGGTGATTCCTCCGAAGTGTCAACATGTATAACGAGACAAAGTGTTTCACCGGACCACTTCTCTCTATGCTCTCGATCATACATTTTTCTTCTTCAACAGATATACTTATAGTTTATTCATTGCGGCTCTTTTTGTCAATGATTTTATCCCTCTTTCAGCCGTTTCGAATAATATTCTTCCAACGTTAGATCATTCTGATGAAGGTAGGATGCAAGCTCCTTGCCTACATATCGGTAATGCCAAGGCTCATAAATGTACTTTGTAATATTTTCTTTTCCTTCCGGATAGCGAACGACCCATCCGTAGCGATAACTGTTTTCTTCCATCCATCTGCCAAGCTCTGACTCCTGCAAATCCTCGTGAAGCTCATAATCATAACTGATATCAACGGCCAGTCCCAGTTCATGTTCACTGCTTCTCGGAAAAGCGCTGTATGTAGCGGCATTAGGATCTACGGCAAGATAACTGTTGTACAGGCTTTCCTGATAATCCTCGCTTCGAAAAGAGCTGACTACATACATGGCAATACCATCTTTGCTGGCTGCTTTGAACAAATCATCCCACGCCGCTGCCGCTTCCTTGCGCAGATATTGCGAAGCTCCTGTTCCACTGCTGATTTGCTGAAGATCATCAGGCTCCCATCCTTTCGGCAACACATGTTCAGCATTCAACAGCAGCGTAAGATCATCCATATTCTTATGAACGAATTTTAACTTTCCTTTCTGCGCCGGCGCAGCATTGTCATTGACATCGACTTCAATTTCCATAGTGTTTTTATTTCCGCTGCAGTCTTCAACAGTAACGACTGCAGTTTGTACACCTTCGCGATCCGTATCCACCTGAGAAAGCTGTACATTGTCAAGAACATCCATATCGTAGTTGTCAAAAACTTCTATATTCAGATTTTCTACTGCAAAAGATGATCCTGTTTGAACAGAATATTCTTTAGTTCCATCGATCTCTGGTGCTGTCGTATCAACAACATGGGCTACATACGTCAAAACGATATCATCACTGTCCTTCCATGTATACTGCAGCTCATAAGTACCAAGATGAAGCAATGAATCTTTCTGCGATACGAATTGAATCTGATTGCTTACATCCTCATCATCCCGTGTTGCCTGAAGTTTTTGTAAAAACTGAGCATTAAGATCCGCAAGCGTCATCCCCGGACAGTATTCTATTGTTTCTTCATAACGATTATCTATTTTAGTGCCATCAACTGCAAAAAACAAAGATGTCCTGTTTATTACGGAAGTCCCCCACCACAAAAGGCCTGCAATCAAACAAATGCTGACTACAGTCAAGACTGTTTTTTTCATAAAATCACCACCGTTTTTTATTTTACCATACTCCGGCAGCAGCTGTAAATTTTACAGGACATAATAAAAGCTCTCCCAAAGAGAGCTTAAAAATTATGCATTCAGATTGCTGACATTATGATAAATATTTTGAACATCATCAACATCATCCAGTAAAGTAACCAGACGGCGGAACAGTTCAAGATCATCGCCACTCAGTTCAACCGTATCGTTTGCCAGCATTGTATCTTCCATTACCTTAAATTCAACATCAGGAATCAGTTGCTCGATTGCTTCTTTTGCTTTAGACAGATCCTGAGGTTCAACAGTAATCGTCATCACACCGTCTTCAACTTCAACATCCTTCAGATCTACTTCAGCCATGATCAGCGCATCCATCATTGCTTCTTCATCATCATAATCAATGACGATCAAGCCAAGATGTTCATAGTTGAAGGAAACTGAACCTCCGACACCAAGCTTAGCATGTGATTTATTAAAACATGCGCGAAGATTTGCAATTGTACGGTTCGGGTTGTCTGTCAGACAGTCAATAATAATGCTTGAACCTCCACCTGAACCAAAGCCTTCATAACGAGCTGATGAATAATTTTCCGTATCATTGCTTTTTGCTTTTTCAATAGCACGTTTGATTACATCAGCAGGAACATTGTTTGCCTTTGCACGTTCGATTACTTTCTTCAGAGCCTGATTCATATCTGGGTCCGGTTCACCGTTCTTCGCAGCTACAAGAATCTCCTTACTGTAACGTGAATATACTTTTGCTTTCTGATTTGCCGTCTTCTGCATTGCCGCAGCGCGTACTTCAAAATGTCTTCCCATTGTTTTCACCTCGTAAATAACCTTAACAAGTATATCACAAACCATTATTCTCTTCAATCCTTTATTTTTACAGCCAAATTAAAAAGTCTGTACCGCCCCCCCAAATGTTAGACCAAAAAGTTTAACGAATGGAGGTCGGTATTTTTATGTCTAAATACAATTATGAATTTAAAAAGAAAATTGTCATGTCTTATCGCAATGGTATGGGTAGCTATAAGGACTTAGTGAAATGACATAAGATACCATCAGATTCGCGTATTCATGAGTAGGTTCGTATTTATAACTCATTCGAAGATGAAGGTTTGACGCTTTATGACCTCAAAAGAAAGGTCGGAAAAAGACATTGGATAAACCTAAAATAGATAGTAAAACTCAAAAAACAAAAGAAAGAATTGTGGATACAAGTGCAGAACATGTAAAAGAATTGGAAGATGAACTCCTTAAGCTGAGAATCGAGGATGCATTCTTAAAAGAACTGAGGAGGCTGCGTTTAGAGGACGAGGCAAAAATGAGAGAACGGCGCTCGTCATCAACAGCATCCCAGGAGAATTCAAACTGATAGACCTTCCCTCTTATGCCGATATGCCGAAAGCGACATATATGTATTGGCAAAAAAGATTTATAAAAGATTATAACGAACAAAGAATAAAGGAAAAATAAAGATGGATGAGCCCTGTCCAATACAGATTCTATCTTTTAGCTGCATAAAAAAAATGAGACGACAGAAGTCGTCTCGCAAAAGTTTAACTTTAAGGGGTCACCTCAAATAAAGGACTTTTTAATCTCTTGTTTTATTTTGTTGACTGACGTGGAATGTAGACATAGCTTAATTCCATTTCTTTGTTCAACACTTCATCATCATCGTGCAGCATTTTTGTCAACAAACGCATCGACATAGCACCCATATCATAATCAGGAATCTTGAAAGCCGAAATCTGAGGACGCTGCATCGCATTATACTTACTGTCAAGCACACATACAAGTTCCGCATCATCAGGGACCTTAAAACCTGCTTCCTTGCTTGCATTCAATACGGCAATAGCCTGAGAATCACGATATGTCATAATCACCTGTGCAGGACGATGATTTTTGTAGTAATCAGTCAGGAATACATAAGATGAACGATATTCCTTAGGGATACGGATAAATTTTTCAAATTTCATTCCATGTTCTTCAAATGCCTTCTGCAAACCTTCCAGAATCTGGTTGATCATTGACGGATTCTTACGGTCCTCAACCAGTGAAATATCGGTTTTTCCTGCATTAATATATTCAGTGGCAAAGTCATAAGCCAATTTTGCATAATCAATATAAACCGATCCGATTGTATCTTCAGACATTTTATTACCGATAACGACAATAGGTACATTGTAATGCTTCAATGTATTTAATTCTTCGCGGTTTAATTTATCGTTGAAGATTACCACACCGTCAACACGTGATTTAATAATGCTTTCGATAACGTCAGTCATCTCACTGATTCCGGATGAAGTGGAATGCAGCATGATATTATATTTATAAATCTTGGCAGTATCCAACAGACCATTGATGATCTGTCCAGTATAAAAGAAGCTGGACCCTGGCATAACAATAGCAATTGTAGTCGTTTTCTGCAAAGCCAGTCCCTGTGCAATGGCATTTGGCTTATATCCTAGTTTTTCAATGGCTTCCTGAACTTTAACCCGTGTATCCTCACGAACAACTTCAGATCCATTGATCACTCGCGACACCGTAGCCAGTGATACGTCCGCCTCTTTGGCAACATCATAAATCGTGATACGCTTCATATTTGATCTCCCTTCTTCCCTATTTATCTGTATCATCTTTCTCCAGCAGATGCTTTAAACCATCATAAGCACGATCGGCCAATTTCATTGTTCCATCTTTCAGACGCTGTGCGCCTTCCTGAACACGTTCATCTTCCTTGATGTCTTCTACTTTATCGCTGACACGGTTGACAATCGATGCAATTTTTTCATTCTCCATCAACTTATCAGCTCCTGCGCGCATCCCTCCGGCAATCAAGCGCCCGCTGCCCAGAAGAAATTCTTTACCATTGCGCAGCGTTGAGCGAAATTCATCGTTTTGAGAAATTTCAATTGCCTTTTCTTTTGTGATATTCAGCAATTGCATGACATCACAACGAAGTTTTTCGATATTCTCTGTCACTTTGTCTCGATCAGTATTCTCTTTCAGCCACTTCGAAGTTTCTGCAACCATTTTGCCTAACTTTTGTCTGGCATCCTGAACCAGACGACGGTTGGCTTCATTGCTGTTTTCTTCGAAAGCCTGCAGCTGCTCTTCAGCGGCAATTTTTATTTCCTGCACCTCGTCCTTGATTTCTTCGATCAGATTGTCATTTTTCATTATCGTCCACCTCCTGTGCCTCGCTTGAAACAACATGTTCATTCTTTTTGGAAAAAATCCATTCTTTTATGTTTGAGGCGTTTTCGATGATTGTGACCAGGGCACTGCGAACCGCATTTCTGCTTGCTTCATGAACCATATCAATTGTTTCGCTTAATTCGTTAACGGTCTGTAATGGTTTTTCAAGCTTCTGCAAATCCTGATTTACCATATCAACCGCCTTCTTTGTCTCTCTCGCGAGTATGATTGCATGACGAAGCAAAAGAATAACATAAATCAGCAAAACAATCAATACAATAGGAACAAGCTTCCAGGCCGTGTCACTCAATAAAACCAGTAAACTATCCAATGTCATTTTTACACCTCATTCCATTTAATCTTAGCACATATTGTAAGTGGTTACAATTTTTTATTGAAAATCTTTCAGAATATTTTTTAATTTATAAATATCCTTGCTGCTCATGAACAAATACACAGCAGGACCACGTGCCGCCAGTGCTTTGGCCGCATCCTCATCCTCCTTGATGATCTTTGCATTTTTACAGCGTCCAGCCAAATCCTCAATCGTTACATTCACACCAGGTTCACGCACTGCGTTTGCAGGAAAATCACACAGATACACTTCATCGGCCATATCCAGAGATTTTGCAAAATCATCTAAAAAGTAAGCAATGCGGGAATAACGATCCGGTTTAAACAATGCGATGATTTTTTTATCAGGATACTTCACTCTGGCTGCCTCGATCATATAGCCCACGGCGGTCGGATGATGTGCATAATCATCGATATATACATTATCCCCGTTCGTTTCAATAATAAACCTGCGGTTTACGCCGGGAAAGGTTGCCAATGCATCCTGAAGAACCTCTGCATTCACATCGAGCATGATTCCCAGTGCGATGACACCGATGCTGTTAAATAATAACGGATGTCCGACATACGGCAGTTCGAAGTGACCAAAAAATTCATTCTGGAACAAAATGTCGAATGACATTCCGTTTTCCGACTGCACGACATTGACAGCTCGTACCGTATTATTTTCATTTAAGCCATATGAATACGCCTTTACCTGATAATCGAAAGAAGGAAGATACGGATCATCGCCAAAATAAACGATTCCCTTCTTTACCTGATGTATGAAGGAACAAAATGCATCACAGTAATCATCAATATCCCGATAATAATCTACATGATCCAGCTCAATATTTGTTACGATTGCATAATCTGGATGATAGGCAAGAAAATGGCGTTTGAATTCACAGGACTCCAGAACGAAGTTCTTTGCGCCTTTTGGCATTTCACCGTGTCCGTCACCAATCAGAAAGCCCGTCGGGTCCACATGAGAAAGTACGTGTGAGATCATTCCCGTCGTTGTTGTTTTTCCATGTGTTCCCGCAACCGAAATAGAGTTATAGTGAGTCAGCAGCTCTCCCAAAAATTCATTATACCAATATGTCTTCACTGTTGGCATAGACAGAGCTTTTTTGACTTCCGGATTCGTTTCATCAAATGCAAGTCCGATAATAACAGTATCCCCGTCCTGGATATTCTTTTCATCAAAAGAGGTTATCTTTATGCCTCTCTCTTCCAATGGTTTTTGTGTAAAAATATATTTTTCTATATCTGATCCTGTTACTTCGTCACCGCGGTCAGCAATGATCTCGGCAAGTGAAGCCATGCCTGAACCTTTGATTCCGATAAAATGATAACGCATTGTATTCACTTCCTATTCTTCATCTTCAAAAACAGTTTCTTCTTTAGCTGCAACATCTTTGATTGGCGTACTTTCGCCAAACAAGGAAATCTGAACCGGCTCATTCTCATCCGCCCCATCTTTCGTGAGCATCTGATCCAAAGACAAATTTTCGTCTTCGTCATCTGCCTCACTGATCAAAGAAGGCTCGATATGCAGTTCCTTCTGAACACGTCGTTCCTGCAGTTTTTGCTTAGCTTCCTTCTCAAAATTTTCAAGTTCAAATTCTCCATACATCGGAGACAGTACGGTATTCAATGGATTTTTTGTTTTCGATTTTGGAAGATGGACTGCATCATGAATTTTCTGCTTTTTCTTTTCCTCATCTGCAGTGTTCCCATAAATTGGCGATAATACAGGTCGAAATTCAAATTCCGCATTCGTTTCCTGTTTAGTCTCCTTTCGCTGCAGTAAAGTTTCATTTCCTTTCTTTTCGGGCTGCACAGGCTTCTTATAGTCTGCATCGATACCTGTAAAAGGCTTTTTTTCCTCCGGTGAAGAAACATCGGCTTTTTCTATTTCCTTTAACGGTGTTTCCATAAGAGCTTCAGCTTTTTCCTTTTTAGGAAGCTCGATCTCTGTAACTGTCCCTTCCTCGCTGATATCGTCGATGTCTGTATTAAAAATAAGCTTTTTCAGACCTTTCAGCATATTTATTGACCTCCCATTATTTTAAGGACTGCAGAAAAGCATCGATTTCTGCTTCTGTTTTTCTATTTTTTGATACAAAACGACCAATTTCTTCCCCGTTGCGCAAAGCAACAAAACTTGGTATTCCCATTACATTGAATTCTACGCACACCTGCATCCATTCATCCCGATTAATATAGTAAAACTGATAATCACTGTAACGTTTGATCAATGCCGGCATGAACGGCTCAATAAAACGACAGTCCGGACACCAGTTTGCACTGAAAACCAGCACACTGACTGCACTGCTTTTCTTTATTTCATCCAGCTGCTTTAATGAAGTCAGCTCATTCATCATTTCTTTCATCATCTTTCTCCTTTTCATACTTCCATACAGCACGATAAATCGGCTGTCCAAGCGACAAAAAGCGGTTTTCATACTCGGTAATGACATCTTCATCATGCGGCATGCGACGATAATCCACGCTGAAATCAACAAGTGTCCAACCGGCTTCCTGAAATTGAAGAATGGAAAATTCAAACAAAGATGAGTTGTCTGTCTTCATCTGAACACATCCATCTTTCTTGAGAATTGTCTGATACTGCGTCAGAAACAGCGGACTGCTCAGTCTTTTTTTATGTGCCCTCTTCTTCGGCCAAGGATCAGAAAAGTTCAGATGAATGACATCAATCTCATCCTCCGCAAACCAGTCGGTTAACACAGCGGCATCTCCCCAAATAAAACGCATATGGGAAAGCTTATTTTCCATCGTATCAAATTTTCGAACCGCGATACCGGCAACACTGACATTCTTTTCGACAGCAATCCAGCCGTCCTGCGGATACTTCTGTGCCATCAGATTCCAGTAATCGCCTTTGCCGCAGCCAATCTCCAAGTGCAATTTCTCCCCAGAAACGACATCGCTCCAATGTCCTTTCAGTTTCTCCGGTTGTTTTACTACAACATCCGCAGTTTCCAAATATTCCTGTGCCCAAGGCAGTTTTCTCATTCGCATAAAAGATGCAGCCTCTTATTTTGCTAATGCTTCCAATGCTGCCGCATAAATGGCAGTGGCTTTTATTAAATCTTCGATCTTAACGCCTTCATCACGTTGATGCGGTCCGCCGACGAAAGCATCCGTTGTTTTTTCGCTATTAGGGAATTCAGGGCCAAACGCAACGAAATTTTCGAATTTACGTGCATATGTTCCGCCGCCCAACGTTTTGGCCGGTGAAAAATGATCACCGGAGTACTGACGGTAAACATCCATAAGGCGTGTAATCAAAGTTGAATTCGGATCAACAAACAGCGGTTTTGAATCGCTCTCCATCACAGCATGAAGATCATAATGACGCTCCGCACATGCCTTTTCGAACTTGCTCATAATTTCATTGACATCTGCTTCATTCGGATAACGTATATCAATAGTGATTGTGCAGCTGCCGTCTTCTTTTAATGAAATGATTCCCGTATTCATTGTCAAGAATCCCATATATGCTCCATACTGATCGATACCAAGCGGTTTTCCCTGCCAGTCACAAAGCATCTCATATGTATTTCTTGCAAATGCATCATCAAGAGCCACTCCTACGAAATTAAGCAAGTGAAGAGCAGCATTGACACCTTTGTATGGCTCAGCAGCATGTGCAAACGCACCGTCAATATGAAGGCGTACCAGCTCTCCTTCTTTATTTGCAGAACCCTGCAGCTGATTGCTCTTCAAGTAAAAATCAAATTGCTGCTGAAGATCTTCATTCCATTCATTCAAAAACAAATCTGCTTTCCCGATAACGATGTTCGGACGTGTACCTGCTTCCATAGACACGATTTTAGTATCAGCCTTGCCTTCCAGCAACACATGCAAACCGCCTTTTTCTCCATAAGTAGCAGGGAAGTCAGCATCCGGAACAAAACCATATTTTGGAACTTCTGCATGTTCTTTGTAATATTCCATGCATTCCATGCCGCTTTCCTCGTCACAACCGAGAATCAGCATGATCTTCTGACTGATCGGAACATTGTTATCACGCAGCATCTTCATGGCATAGAAACCTGCCATTGCCGGCCCTTTGTCATCAAGCACGCCTCGGCCGAACAAATAACCGTTTTCCTGTGTACATTTCAAAGGATTCTTTGTCCAGTCTTCACCAATAGGCACAATATCCAAATGTCCGAGCACACCGATGCTTTCCTCTCCGTCTCCATATGTAATTACACCGGCATAACCGTCTACATCCTGTGTTTTAAAACCGTTGTCCTCTCCCAATTTCAGCATATAATCAAGCGCTTCTCTAGGTCCTTTTCCAAAAGGGGCTCCCTCGCACGCTTCTTCGTCATTGCGCAGTGAAGGAATGCTGATGAGTCCTTCAAGATCACGAATCATTTCGTCTTTATATTTTTCTGCTTCTTTCATCCAGTTTATCATATCAAATCACCTCTCATCTATTCTATCATAAAGAAGATAAAAACCGTAGAACTTTTTTCATTTTCTTTCATAATAAAGAAAACGCTTGCGTCTGTGTCTTTTTCACACTGTTCACAAGCGTTATCCTTAATTATTCAGCCTGATTTTTTTCCTGGTCATCCGCTTTAGGAGCGGCATGTTCCGAATGCTCGTTCTTTTCTCGCTTCGGTTTCGGAAGCAGTGCTTTTGCACTGACATTAATTCTTCCTTTATTGTCGATTTCCATAACTTTCACTTCGATTTTATCGCCGACTTTAAGCACATCTTCAACACGATCTACACGGTTATGAGAAATTTTCGAAATATGAAGCAGTCCGTCAGTTCCCGGGAACAACGTGACAAACGCACCGAATTTTTCAATACGGGCAACTGTCGCATCGTAAATGTCACCGACCTTCGCTTCACGCACGATATCTTCAATCATAGCAACGGCTTTATTAATTGCCTCACGGTCACTATGATAAATAACAACCTGTCCATTGTCATCGATATCAATCTTAACATTGTCACATGCTTCGATGATCTGATTGATCATTTTTCCGCCTGGACCGATTACATCTTTAATCTTATCGGTCTTAATCTGCATGATATGTGTTTTCGGTGCATATGGGCTTACATCCGGACGAGGTTCACTGATCGCACCCATCATATTAGCAAGAATCTCCTTGCGAGCAACTTTTGCCTGAGCCAACGCTTCTTCAAAAATCTCTTTTGTAATTCCTGTCACCTTAATATCCATCTGCAGTGCAGTAATGCCTGCTTCTGTACCGGCAACCTTAAAGTCCATATCGCCAAAATGGTCTTCCATACCCTGGATATCCGTAAGTACCGTATATTTACCGCTGTTCTCGTCCATGATAAGTCCCATGGCTATACCCGCAACAGGAGCTTTGATCGGTACACCGGCAGCCATCAAAGACATTGTTCCGGCACAAATGGACGCCTGTGATGAGGATCCGTTTGACTCTAAAACTTCCGCAACTGTACGAATTGTATACGGGAATTCTTCCAATGAAGGCAGAACCTGCAGCAGTGCACGCTCTCCCAATGCACCATGACCGATTTCACGGCGTCCCGGACTTCCCATTCTTCCTGTTTCTCCGACAGAATATGGAGGGAAGTTATAGTGATGCATGAAGCGTTTTGTATCAACTTCTGTCAGATCGTCGATGATCTGGTTATCATTGATAGCACCCAGTGTCGTAACACTTAAAACCTGCGTTTCACCACGAGTAAACATAGCGCTTCCGTGTGTACGAGGCAGCAGATCGACCTGTGAATCCAAAGGACGGATCTCATTGATCTTTCTTCCGTCAGGACGAACCTTATCTTCGATGATCAAGCGGCGAACTTCATCTGCTTCGATTGAATGGCAGATTTCCTTCACCTGCTTGATGGCCGTATTCTTCTCTTTTTCGCTTTCGTACTCGCGTGCCTCAAACATCGCAACGGCTTCATCCGTCAGCTCATCAATTTTATTGTAGCGTTCCAGTTTCTTTTCGATAGAAACAGCGGCGCGAATCTGATGTTCAAACTTTTCACGTACTTCCGCATTTAATGCTTCGTCGATTGTATACAATGTAATTTCACGTTTTTCCTTGCCTACAGCCGCGATGATCTCTTCCTGGAATGCACACAGCTGCTTGATATGTTCATGCCCAAACATTAAAGCACCAAGCATATCCTCTTCACTGACTTCCTTGGCACCTGCCTCAACCATGTTGATTGCATTTTTTGTACCGGCAACAGTTAATGAGATATCACTCTTCTCTGCCTCTTCGACAGACGGATTAATGATGTATTTTCCATCGATTCTTCCTACCTGAACTCCGGCAATAGGTCCGTTAAACGGAATGTCAGAAATGCAAAGTGCCAGCGATGCACCCAGCATAGCTGTCATTTCCGGCGTACGGTCCTGATCAACGGACAACACCGTATTGACAACCTGCACTTCATTGCGGAATCCCTCCGCAAACAAAGGCCGGATCGGACGGTCAATCATTCGCGCAGTTAATGTTGCATGTTCACTCGGACGTCCTTCTCTTCGTAAAAAGCCTCCCGGGATTTTTCCTACTGAATACAGTTTTTCCTCAAAGCTGACTGTCAGCGGAAAAAAATCAATTCCTTCTTTTGGCTGATTGCTGGCAGTTGCTGTAGAAAGCACTACTGTATCGTCATAACGTACAAGAGCAGATCCTCCTGCCTGTTTTGCAATCTCACCGGTTTCCACTGTGATCACCCGACCACAGAAATCTAAACGAAATACTTGTTTAGCCATTCTTTCACCTCTTATTTTTCTCAATCTATCTTATAATATCACACTTTAAAAGGGAACACAAAGCAATAATTGTCACATTTCCAAGGTTGTTCGGCCTTTAAATAAAAAAGTCTGCATTTGCAGACTTTTTTGACAATATTACTTACGCAGACCCAAACGCTCAATCAGAGTTTTGTAACGATCCAGATCTTTGTCCTTCAGGTATGCCAGCAGATTTCTACGGCGACCTACCATTTTCATCAGACCACGCTGTGAATGATAGTCATGTTTGTGCTCTTTGAAATGCTCTGTCAGACGGTTGATACGTTCAGTCAATACAGCGATCTGTACTTCCGGTGAACCTGTATCACCTTCAAAACGTGCATACTCTTTCATAATTGCCTGTTTTTCACTTTTTAATAACATATGTTTTCCTCCTGTTTTCTAAAGTCCTTTCTTACCGAGACGATGTCTGAGGATAGCAATCACCCAGTAAAAAAGCAATATGATTATATCATATACATAGGAAAATACAATCTTTTTTCATAAAAAATCAATCAGAATGTCATGAAGAACAAATTTTCCCTCATCTGTTGTTTTTAAATGATTATCTTCAATCAAAAGATCTTTGTTCAAATGTTTTTTTAACGCAGAAGCAAATTGTTCCTGAAGCAAAACGTGGTATTTCTGATGAAAAGCCTCCAGGTCAATTCCCCGGCGCAGACGAAGCCCCATCATTACGCATTCGAACATTTGTTCCTCTTTTGACAAAGCTGTTTTTTCAGGTGTAGGACCTGATTTCAAATACTGTTCAAAAAATCTGGTGTTGTCATAGCGTCCCCATGACTCTTTTCCGCTTGCACCGCATCCAATGCCATGAAAATCTTCATAATGCCAGTAAACCTGATTATGTTTTGATTCATGACCTTTTCGAGCAAAATTTGCTATTTCATATTGCCAAAAACCTTGCTCTTGCAAAAACTGGATCGCCCAGCGATACATTTCATATTCTAGATCATCATCCGCCTTGCAGATTCCTTTTTTTCCAAATACCGAATTTTCCTCAATAGTCAGAGAATACAGCGAAATATGCTGGATCGGCAGACTGACCGCTTTCTGCAGGTCTCTGTGCCACGATTCCATGCTCTGATCAGGAAGACCGTACATCAGATCAATGGAAATATCATGGATGCCCGCTTTGTAAAGACGATGAATGCAGTCACGCACCATACTCTCGTTATGATGGCGATTCATCATTTTCAAAAGATCATCAGAGAAACTTTGTACGCCCATTGAAATCCGATTCACTTTAAAGCGGGATAAAATATCAATTTTTTCATCACTCAGCAATTCCGGATTTATTTCAACGCTAAATTCTGTCTCAGGGGCGACATATTGCGAAAGTATTTCAAAAAGTTTATAAAAAAGATCTATGCTCAGGGCATTTGGTGTTCCTCCGCCGACATACAATGTCTTTAAGGGACCTTTTATCTTGCAATCAATCTCTTTTACAATCTGTTCCAGCCACTGCCGCGCTTTTGTATCATCATACATACGGCGCATAAAATCACAGTAGGAGCAGATTGTTTGACAAAACGGTACATGAACATAGGCACTTTGAATCATCCTGTTCCCTTCCTTTCAACTGATTCCCTTTAAACAGGCATAGATATACATAATAACCTTCCTGCTGGTTGGATCACCTTGAAAGAAAGGCCGATATGCGGAAGGAATAGGTGCCGCATGAATAGCACTGCGAATACATTTTTCGACGCGGACAGACGTTGTATGATATTGTCTTGCTGTTGCGGAATAAATGTTTTTCATGATGATCTGTCTTGTCGTCGGAACAGATACCGCCATCTTGCATGCTGTTTTCAAATAGAGAAAGCCATTGAGATGACTCGGTATCATCAGCTGCATCAATAATGATGTAACTCTTCGTTCAACATCATTCTGCCATTGGAGCATATGATCATGCACATGCTGCTGCCGATGCAAAATCTCATAGAGCTGTTCACTGCGAATAGGTTCAATCAAATAAGAATCGATAGAATAACGAAGCAGTATCTGTATGTGTTCTTCTTCGATAACGTCAAATGAAAGAATAAGTCGTATAGAAGAAGATGAAAATCGTGTGTGGAATGACTCCAACCATTCCTCCCAATGTTTTTTAATCAAAGAAAACTGCAGGAAAATAACATCAATATCATTTTGCAACAGCATTTCCTGATCAAAACAGGCACTGGAGCTGTATCCTTGAATAAAAAAATCCTTCTGTTGATGCTGAAGAATGATCATTTGAGCAAGCAATTCAAAATCATTTGTACAGACAAAGACATTAAGCATAGATCTTCCTGTCCATCATTTTGTATTACGCCCCCTTAAAACTAACGGTTGATCGAATAGAAAAAACGCTTCCCGATCTTTCGGCGATGATACCATTGCTGTTCTACAAGCTGTTCCATTGCCTGTCGAGCCGTTTCATAACAGACGTCATTGAATTTCATATACTCCGAAATCGTATAATAATCATGTATGTTTCGATGAGAAACAAAGAACTCAATCTGTCGGTTTGAGACCTGCGGATATCGATGTAACAGCTGTTCTTTCGTCATATGCAAAAAATCACTACGGTCACGATTTAATAATAACAGACATTCGTTAAATTTCAACTCCAGCTGCTGAAGAAATCGCAAAAACAAATATGTTTTATCCTGCTGAAGAAGCTCTTCTTTCCATAACTGAAAATCCAGCCTCAGACCCGGCCGTTTCAATTCTGCTCCCGGCAGGATCAGTTCCTTCCACAGATCACAGAAATGTTGATTCGAAGGATATGGGAAAAGATTAAAACAAAACAAGACCAAAAGCAGATCAGGAACATCCCGTTTCAGTTGCTCACGCAGTAAGACAGGACATTCATATTGAAGGCCGTGAACTCTTATCGCTTCTTGCATAACAGGAGCCGTCAGCATCATTTGTTTTTCTTTCTGAACACTGTGATAATATAATTGGCAATGAGCAAGCAAAAGCAGCAGCTCATACTGACGTTTTCGAACAAAAGGAGTTAAACAGAGAAAATCACCGGATGAATGCGAACCAATCAGAATCCGGCTTTTTTCTCTTTCACGTTTCAATTCCTGCCAAAGTGCTTCAGCACCTAAAGCACCGTGCGTTTCCCGTAATTGCTTATATGTGCAGTAACCCTCCTGTAAAAGACGATTAATGATTTCCATTACCTCACCCGTTTCAGCATAGCACATTTCTTGAGAGTTCGCTTTCTTTTCGACATAATAACTAAAAAGCAGACTCTACGTCTGCTTTTAATCGTCTTCCATGGAAAGAACAGCCATGAATGCTTCCTGCGGGATTTCGACACTTCCTACTGATTTCATTCGTTTCTTTCCTTCTTTTTGCTTCTCCAGCAATTTTTTCTTTCGGGAAATATCGCCGCCGTAACATTTTGCAAGAACGTTTTTCCGCAACGATTTAATATTCGTTCGGGCAATGATCTTGCCGCCGATGGCCGCCTGTACCGGTATTTCAAATTGATGCTTCGGAATCAGATCCTTCAGCTTTTGCGTCATCTGATTACCGCGGTGATAGGCAAAGTCACGATGAACGATGATGCTTAATGCATCTACGACTTCACCGTTCAGCAGTATATCCATCTTAACCAGATTGCTCGGCCTGTATTCTGACAATTCGTAATCAAGCGAAGCGTATCCTTTCGTACAGGATTTCAATCGATCAAAGAAATCAAAAATGATTTCGCCAAGCGGCATTTCATAAATAATATTCATACGGTTTCCGTCAATTACCTGCATATCTGTATAAATCCCTCTTTTTTTCTGACACAGTTCCATCACCGCACCGACATAGTCATTCGGTACCATGATATGCGCCGTTACATAAGGTTCTTCGATATGATCGGTTTTCTGAGGCTCTGGGAGGAACGCTGGATTATCAACATTGATCATGCTTCCATCGGTTAAATAAACATGATAAATAACGGAAGGAGAAGTTGCGATCAGGTTAATATTGTATTCACGTTCGATTCTCTCCTGTATTACATCCATGTGAAGAAGGCCGAGAAAGCCGCATCGGAAACCAAAGCCCAGTGCCTGGGATGTTTCCGGCTCAAACTGTAATGATGCATCATTCAGTTTCAGTTTCTCAAGCGCATCACGCAGATCATTGTATTTAGCATTATCAATCGGATACAGACCGCAATAAACCATCGGATTCATGCGCCGATATCCGGGCAGCGCCTGGTTTGCCGGGTTCATCGCATTTGTGATCGTATCACCGACATGAACATCTGCGATATCCTTGATTGCTGCAGAGATCCAGCCTACTTCACCACAGACAAGCTCCTCTTTTTTTACTTCTTTTGGATTGCGGATACCGACTTCCAAAACCTCATACTCTGCCTTGCTTGCCATGAACCGAATGCGGTCACCGACACGGATCTTCCCTTCTTTGACACTTACGAAGGCAATAACCCCGCGATATGCATCATAAAGCGAATCAAAGACAAGTGCCTGCAACGGCGCATTGACATCACCTTTCGGTGCAGGAACAAGATCAACGATTGCCTCCAGTACCTGATCTACATTTAATCCGCTTTTGGCAGAAATCATTGGAGCATTGCTGCAGTCCAGTCCGATGATATCTTCAATTTCTTTTTTTACGACTTCCGGCTGTGCACTCGGTAGATCAATCTTATTGATCACAGGAACGATTTCCAGATCATTATCCAGCGCAAGATACACATTGGCCAATGTCTGCGCTTCAATACCCTGTGCTGCATCCACGACCAAAACAGCTCCTTCACACGCCGCAAGTGAACGTGATACTTCATAACTGAAGTCAACATGTCCTGGCGTATCTATCAGATGAAAAAGATACTCTTCTCCGTTTTTCGCTGTATATGTCAGCTGAACAGCATTCAGCTTTATCGTAATCCCGCGTTCCTGCTCCAGATCCATAGAATCCAGGATCTGGGCCTTCATCTCTCTTTTCTCAACAGTATTCGTCAGCTCTAAAATACGATCAGCCAACGTTGATTTTCCATGATCAATATGGGCAATGATCGAAAAATTTCGAATATGACTCTGATCCATAGGCTTCCTCCTTTTCAAACGCTCAAAATCAGAACAATTATAGCAAATCTTTGTTCACTTGCAAAGAAAAAGAAATGACATTGTGTATCGACTTTTCTTTATGTAAATCAATATTGAACCTGCATTGCGTCTAATCCATTGAAATAATGGTTTGCAGATAAGAGATTTCAGGCACTTCAATTGCCTCTCTCTTCAAAAAAAGAGAAAATCAGATCATTTCACTGATTTTCTCATGCTCTGTAATGCCATCGTGATCACGGACCATTACCGAAATTGTAAGTTATTCAAATACGGTATCGACCCACTGTTTCCCAACTCCGTTATAGAAAGGAAGTGCCTCTGTACGTTTTTTTCCTTCTACCTGGATCTCGTCAACAAGCAGATATCCACCCTGGAGCGCAATTGCGAAACCATCATCGATCATCCCGATGCAGGTTCCTGCAGCATGCTCATGAGACGCGATCTTTTTACGGATTCGATGTAATTTCACCTTTTTTCCGTTATGTACGACATAACCGACCGGAAAAGGGATCAATCCTCTTGCCTGATTATAAACCTTATCCAGCGGCTGATGAAGATCAAGGCGTTCTTCCTCGCGGGAAATCGTATAAGCGAAAGTTGCTTTGTCCTCATCCTGCTCAACAAATACAGCTTTACCCGCCAACAGCAAAGGCAGCTGCTCCGCCATCAGATCTGCTCCGGCTTTTGCCAGCTTATCAAATAAAATTCCTGCCGTATCATCCGGATCAATCGTTACTTTGCATTGAGCCATGACGGCACCTGCATCCATTCGTTTAACCATTCGCATCATTGACATTCCGGTCACGGTATCACCGTTAATGATTGCTTTATGGACAGGCGCCCCTCCACGCAGTTTAGGAAGAAGTGAAGCATGAAGATTCACTGCCCCAAAACGCGGATAATCAAGTACATCCTGTGGAACAAACTGCCCGTATGCACATGTAACGATCAAATCCGCATCCGTTTCCAGGATCAGGCCATGATCTGTTTTGATATCCTGCGGCTGAAACAACGGCAGACCTTCGCTCAAGGCATACTCTTTAACTGCCGACATTGTCAGTTCACGCTTCCGTCCGGCTCTTTTGTCCGGCTGCGTCACAACCAGGACGATCTGATATCCTTCCTGAACCAATCGTTCCAGCATCGTTCTCGCAATCGGCGGTGTTCCCATAAAAATAATTTTTTTATCTGTCATATTCTCACATCCAATTCTTTGTTATTATACACTTACACTAAGATTGCTGTAAAGAAATCTGTTACTGAGACAATGACTACAGAAACTCCTTTTACGACCAGATCACTTGTTTTCCACGCAAGATTTCCTGCTTTATTTTCTTGTGTATCATAAAATGAAACCCTGTTTTCTTTTGTATCTTCCCAGTTTCTTTCCATGTTAACCTGTTTTTCAAAAACTTCGATCTGATTTCCGATGTCTGCAGACTGCTGATCTTTCATGAAAGACCCCAGCATCACCAACAGACAAATCAATGCCGCATCTGCCAAAAACCGTTTCATCCTGTATTAGCACCTCACCCTTTTTATGATAAATAAGCGATGATCCCCTGTGACAGAAGGCCTACCGAATTTTCGATTTCCGCAAATGAATTCGTATTCGATCCTACCTCGACCAAGATCATATTTTCGCTCATTTCCTGATTATAATATGCTTCTCTGACCATTGTCGTTTTCATTATACCTGGCTGAATTTTCTCAATATTGTCAAATAATGTCTGACATATTTTTTTCGTGCTTCCGCAGTTTTTTCCCAAGCCGCCAACAACAAACATCATCCTGGCATAACTAGTGTCATCGATCGTCACAAAGCTGTTTTCTCTGGGAAGTGCATCACGATGGAAATCAATGATCAAGTCAAAAGGCCCGTAATTAACCAAAACATCACTGAGAAAGTTTGCGGATACAAGATAACTATCATTATAATTGAGACCGTTGGCTTTCATATAATCCGAAAATGAGTTTGTCTCTACTATTACATCAATTCCCGCTTTTTCTAAATATTCAGCCAGCAGTTTGGCACCGTCAAGCACTGTTTTGCCGTCAGCGTATTCTTCGCTCTGATGGGTATCGTAAATATACACCCGTTTATTCCCGGAAATTTTCTCGTTGATTTCCGGGACTGTAACAGGCTGTGATGATGTAGAAATAGTCTGTTCTGACACAGAATCCTTATCGTCATTTTCCTTTTTTGAAACAGCCATCACATTCAGCTGATTTTTCAGCGAAAAATCAGTGACGCTGACTTGCTGCTGAATCACCAAATAATTCAGAAAATGACTGTTCTCAACCAGTTGCCGCATTCCTTCCAGAAATGGCGTATACATCAAAAACAGCACTAACCCTATCAGTTTCAAACATATTTTTATTCCTGAACGCACTTTCCCACCTCGGTAGCGATTGTATGCGTTCCTTCAGGTGAATATGATCAAAATCGTTCAAAATCCGGATGAAGGACACGATTTAGTGTTCCTGCTATGATCTGGACAAGATAGCGCAGTTCCTCATCCATCGTTTTGGGTGTGACAATTAAATCCAGATTCTCTTGTGTCAAACTTTTCTCCAGTTTCATCCGTAGTTCATCATTACCTGCTGCCTGAAATAAAATGGCTCCGACACTGGTAACCGTGGCCACGCCTACTGCAATCACAGGCACACGCATCGTTGCTTCATCGATTGGCTGGCGATGATTACCGATACCGCTTCCGGGCTGAATACCGGTATTGCTTATTTGTATGACTCGATTTACCCGATTTAAATCAGAAGTTGCCAATGCATCCAACGCAATAATCAGATCAGGATGATATTTTTTAGCTACAGCTAGTACAATACTGGAACTTTCAAGACCTGTCTGTCCCATTACTCCCGGTGCTATGACAGCAACATCACGCATCCCCTCTAGCCGATATAAATCGCTGTGCTGACGAAACAGATGAGCCGTTACCAGCAATTCATCACTGACGTCCGGTCCCAACGCATCACTGACAATATTGCGGTTGCCGAGTCCGACAATAAGAACTCGCGCAATGTTCTTTCCGGTATCGGCAATCAAGCCATCGATTGTTCCCTTCAAAACATCAACAAGATCACGACGAATTTCGTGATCATGCAAAGACGGGAAAGAAACACTGATATAATCTCCCGGCCGTTTTCCAAACGGATTATTTTCATCATGCACAATAATATGACTGACTTTTATCATTCCGACTTCCTTGTACCTATGCGTATAAGTTTCGCATTCTTTCTCCTCATTAACCATCTCATCCGCTATATCGCTGCGAATCTGATAATATCCACATACATTCATTATTATTCACCCATTTGATAGTATGCCTTTTTTTATGCTAAATATTGCTTTTTTATTTTAGGTTTGCTATAATTTACAAGCATTGAATAAAAACAGGAGGTGTACACTATGCCACAGATCAAATCACAGAAGAAACGTGTAAAGACTAACAACAAAAGACACTTAGCAGTTGCTTCTCAGAAATCAGCGCTGAAAACAGCAATTAAAAACTGCTTGACTGCTTGTGAAGAAAAAAATAAAGAAGCTGCTGTTGCTGCATACAATGAAGCATGCTCTAAGCTGGATAAAGCGGTTGCAAAAGGTCTTCATCACAAGAACTATGCAAATCGTCAGAAATCACGTTTAAGCAAGGCCGTAAACAGCATTGCATAAAAAAAGTGCCGGTTATCTGCCGGCTTTTTTTATGCAGAAGCATTTCCAGGTCAACTAAATAATGTGCCTTGCTTATGTAAATTGAAGTCAGATATTTTTCCTTGGACAGGAAGTTTTCAAAAGATAAATTTCAAATCCCTGCTTTTTGTCAACACGGCCGCTTTTTATGCTTTGATCCAAATCCGCTAGTTTCTTTAAATTTTCAAGCAGAAGCGAAGCAGAGAGATTACGGCATTGATTCATGCTGACTTGAACTCGATAAGGATGTGCTCCCAGCACATCCTTTATATTATTTTTAGTCATGCCTTTATTCATCAACGTTTTCACTTGAAACAAAAAACGAAACTGTGAAGCTAAAGTGGCAATCAAAAAAATCGGATCAATCTGCTGTGCATCCAGATCTTTCCATAGAGCAAAAGCCTTCTGCATGCGATGCATGAGCAATGCATCTGCTAGATCAAAAACATTGTCTTCCAATGCGCGAATAGTAAGATGCCTTACTTCATCCACATGAATTTTGTTTCCATAAAGACACAATTTTTCTATTTCTTTCTCAATGATGCCAACATCCAGCGGTAGCCGTTGAATCAGTAACTGAAGAGCTTCCTGGTCAATCTTAATGTTATATTCGCGAATCAGATCTTTAATCACTGTTTCTTTATCGTGATCGCTAATACGCGAACAAACCATACTTTCACAGCAGGAAACAATTTCTTTTACCACTCGTTTTCTCTGATCCAGTTTTGCGCATTCACAGCATAGAATCAGAATCGTGGAAGGAAGCGGATCGCGCAGATATGTCAGCAGTGCATCCAAAGCATAGCCTGTCGTATCTTTTGAAGACAAGAATGTACAATTCATTACAACAACCATTTTGTTTTCTTCAAAAAAAGGCATGGTGCTTACATCCTCCAAAACCACTTTCAGAGGAGTCTGTAATGCATCATAGGTGGAAATACGATCAGTAGCTAACGACGCCTTTTTCGCTATGTTTGATATTTTTTTTCTTATAAGTGCAGCCTCTTCCCCATACAGTACATAATTCACATCCATCACCTGTCATTTATTATAACAAAATCATTTTGTGCTGTCCTTAAATATTTAAAAATAGAAACAGAACGAATTACGATGGCGCCGTCTTCCGCTGTACAAAAATACGGGATTCTTTCCTGTTGAAGCCTTAAAAGAACTTCCTTTGCAGGATGACCATAGCGATTATCAAAACCGGCTGAAATAAGAGCATAACGCGGTTTCATCTGATGAAGAAACTCCATTGACGAACCACTGTTGCTGCCATGATGACCGAGTTTAAGAAAGTCACACGGCAAATCATCATAATCCTGAAGTAGTTGTTTTTCCCCCTCGTTTCCACAGTCTCCCATGAACAGATAGGATAGATTATCTCTACCAAACCATGAAACAATACTGTTTTCATTTTTATCGATTCCCTTGTAATCCTGTAGCAATGCATACAAATTGAGTTTTCCATTATAGTCCTTTTTCATGGTCAATACCTTTTTTACTTGCACCCATTGTTCCAGACTTTCTAGACCTCCGCTATGATCAAAATCATCATGTGTAATCACGACCAGATCAATTGTTTGGATCTGTTTATCTTTTAAAACCGGAAGAATGATATCCTTGGGAATATCCTTATACAGACTACCTGCAACATCGATCATGATTGTTCCCTGATGATGCGGCAGTGAGATCAAGGCACAGTCTCCCTGTCCGACGTCCATGATCATTACTTCAAAAAAAGGATCAAAATATGGCTCTACTCTTGCAAAAAGCAATGCAAAAGCAAATAAACAACTACATCTAATGCTCGAAGAGCGCATCCACATGCTCAGAAAAAATAACCAGCATGCGGTCCACAGCAGACTTGGAGCATAATGAAAAGTTATTTTCTGCATCCATTCAACAGACATCTCCAATATCTGCGCAACAGTCAATAAGGCTTCATTCCATCCTGGAAATACAAACAGAAAGATTGAAAAGACAAATAATACTGCATAAAATTTTCGAAGCGGCTGAAAAAACAATGTCTGAATCCATGCTATTTCATGAAAATAGCAAAGTTGCAGAAACGCCAGCATAGGCAGCGAAAAGAATCTGCCTCTGTTTGTCGCAGAAGAAAAATAGTGAAACAGACGGATACATACAGGCAAGACAAAAGTCATTTCACCTGCAAGGTATGGACGAAGCAATATAACAATCACCATTGACGCTCCCAGTCTCACATTCTTTTTTTCAAACAAAAATGAACATATATGAAAACAGGAAATGCGAAACAGAGAATCTGAAAAGCCAAAACAAATACCAAAGAAAATCGAGAAAACTGTAATAAAAAACTGCGCCTGATGCTCTGATCTTCTGCGCATCAGCCTTTTTTTCAATGCATATGCGAGTGCACTGACATGAAGACCGCTCGATTGTATAAAGTAAGTTCCCTCTTCCCGCTGAATGCCAAAATAAAGAGAAAGACATAAATTTCTTGTTTCTGACGGCATTGACATGACATAACGATATAAAATCGATCGAATGGAACATCCTTTTGAGAAGACATAGTAATCTTTGGCATTTAGACTTATGCAGACACCGCGACGCGCCATATAATCGTCAAAACGAAATTGATTCATATTACGCACGGAATGAATCTGCTCGTAATCTCCCTTTATATAGATCACATCATCAAAAGAAACATTTTCTATCCCATAAACAATGACATCATATTCTCCATTGTCAGCAATTATATACCCATTTTTGATATCCATTACACGAAATATACTGCTATTTGAAAAAACATAAACTTTGCCGAATGATAACAAAATGGAACAAAATAAAAGCAAAACAAGCACAGCGACAGTCTCATGACTGTTTTTCCGAAACCATAAAAGCCCTGTAAAAAGCAGCAGTTTTTGCCACAAATGAATACAGAGAATCAACAGAACAAACACTATGGCGGCAAAAAGAATATCAACTTGCTTACAGTGAAATATTATCTTTGATTTTTGCAAAAAGTTTGTCACCGATTCCTTTGACCTCTTTCAATTCTTCCAAAGTCATAAACGGCTTCTTATCACGATAATCAATGATTCGCTGTGCAATGGCCGGACCAATTCCTTCTAAAGTGTCCAGCTCCTCTATAGATGCCGTGTTGATCGATATTTTCTTCTTATCGGTTTTTTTGGGTACAACTATAACACCCTCGTTTTCAATCGTCATTGATAACGAAAGAGACGACAAATCTGCCTGATCGTTCACTCCTCCTGCTTCCTTTATTACATCATCTACAGTTGCATCCCATTGAACAGTATAGACACCAGGGTGGAATACTTCACCTTTTACTTCGACCTGCTTTACAACCCTGACATAATTTTCAGGATTTCCAGAAAACTCAAAGGAAGGAAGAAGGCAGAAACAAACCAGTAAAACCAGTAAACAGCTTGCAACAATTTTTTTCATATTAGTCCTCTTTTTCATTGCCAAATGATAAATGCTTCATCCTCTTCATACGCACAGAATTACAGCAGTTACTAAAAGACGATAACTCATTTTATAAAAGGAAATAGAGTACACCGCCGTTGGCGGCGGAAACAAAGAAAAAATGTTCAAAAATAGAGTAGAGGGAAGAAATTAATCTTCGCCCCTCTCATTGCACCGTACGTACG
>OLRK01000468.1_pt1 | contig 46490 bp, 38 predicted proteins | sample 1672911 | NCBI WGS metagenome assembly OLRK01 (sample SAMEA3136736, study PRJEB25190) | human gut metagenome | biome: human gut; feature: human-associated habitat; material: faeces | place: Austria | collected 2013
TACATTCGAACTCCCTTCCGGACACCTGGGTGTCCAACTTGGAGTCCGCACCCCCCACCAAGAAGCGATAGCTCTTATAGGATATTGTTATTCGATATGTTATTGTCAAAATGCCGCTTCCCAAACTTCCCGAGACGCTTATAACTCGCGATCTCGTGCAGAAACAACCTCTGTCGGCGACAAACAACTTGTCTCATCGCCGTATTCTTAGGGAACCTTCATCAGCGTGAGCCCTCAAACGAACCAAAAACGCAGAAAGGAACCCAGCAATGCTCAACGAACTCACGCCCAACGACACGTTCTGCGACTATTACCAGCAGTGGGTGGCCATGTATAAGGAAGGGGCCGTGCGCGATGTCACGCTCAGCAAGTACCGGCTCACCTGCGCTTGGCTGCAACGGCTCATTCCCCTGCTGACCCTCGCGGAACTCAACCGCATCACCTATCAGAAGCTGCTGAACGACTATGCCGTCAGCCACGAACGGCAGACGACAATGGATTTCCACCATCAGCTGAAGGGCGCCGTCCTCGATGCTGTCGATGAGGGTCTGGTAGAGCGCGACCCAACGCGCAAGGCCATCATTAAGGGCAAATCCCCGCGCGCCAAGAAGCAGAAGTACCTCAACCAATTCGAGCTGCACCGGCTTCTGAACGACCTCGACCTGGGGCCCGAGGTGAGCTGGGACTGGCTCATCCTCCTCATTGCGAAAACGGGGCTGCGGTTCTCCGAGGCCATTGCGCTGACACCCGACGACTTCGAGTTCAGCCGCCAAGTCGTCTCGGTCAACAAGACCTGGGACTACAAGACGGGAACTGGCTTCGTCCCAACGAAAAACCGATCTTCCGTGCGCAAGGTGCAGCTCGATTGGCAGCTGGTCATCCAGTTTTCCGAACTCACCAAAAGGCTTCCCCACGATGAGCCGATTTTCGTGGAGGGGAAGGTCTACAACTCCACCGCGAACAGCGTGCTGGAACGCCACTGCAAGCGCGCCGGCGTCCCCGTCATCTCCGTGCACGGGCTGCGCCATACCCATGCATCGCTGCTCCTGTTCGCTGGCGTCTCCATCGCCAGCGTCGCCAAGCGTCTCGGACACGCCAGCATGAATACCACCCAGAAGACCTACCTGCACATCATCCAAGAGCTAGAGAACCAGGATGTCGACCTCGTGATGCGCTCAATCTCCAGCCTCATCTAGACCCCCGCACGCTCACGCTGATGAAGGGCGATGAGCGAGTCCAGCTTCTGGAATAGGGCGCCGATTTTTATTTGCTCGGCCTTACCCGGAAACGCAATCGTTGCGGATTGGACCAACTCGCTATTTAGATTGTTGACGACTCCTCCTGCCGCCAGAGCTTTGTACTGTCTTGCCATTGAGGGTGTCGAAAGCATCTGTTGGAGGAATATCGTGTCGAATCTTCCTTCTGCATCTCGGATGAGCAGCCATCCATCATGAATACAGCCATTGACCTGCAGAATATAGGGACGGCCGAAGCTCATTGAGTTTGATAGCAGAAGGTCTCCCGCGAATACCTCGCGCGATTTCGACACTCCTTCTCTACGTATTCGCTCACTTGTTCTCGTTATGTACATTGAACCCGGTTCGACGTCACCGATCTTGATCCAGTTCACACCCGAGGGATCACTTGTGATGTAGCTTTCAATTGGTCTCGGAGAGCCACCGCGCAAAACAACGAGTCGATCTCCAGCCTTACGCTGTTCCCAATCATTAGCAGATGCCTGCTGAGATGATGCAAAAAGCTCAAATACGAAGAGGCCGCAGGAGATTCGCAACAACTTGGGAACAGCGGAAGTTCCTTGAATTGGTGGAAAGGCGGAGCCGTTTTTCCAATGATCCAGCTTTGCCGCGCGTTGAATACGAGGATATCGTCTCGGGGCAAGGCATGCTCAATAAGGACGTGATTGAGAAGCATGACAAACGCGGCGGGATCGCTTTTGAGCCGGGTGATGTGCTCTATGGAAAGTTGCGACCCTATTTGCAAAACTGGTTAAATCCCCAGTTCAAAGGCATAGCACTCGGAGATTTCTGGGTGCTCAACCCGACTGATATTAGCTCAGGTTTCTTGTTTGTCCTCATCCGAACTCCGACGTTTGAACGCGTTGCAAACGAATCAACTGGAACGAAAATGCCTCGCGCCGATTGGCAAAATGTCTCAAATACGGAGTTCTCTATTCCGCTCCGTAAAGAGGAGCAGGAAGCCATCGGCGCCCTCTTCCAGAAGCTCGACTCGCTCATCGCCCTTCATCAGCGTGAGCGAGTCGAGGCGTGCCTATAGGTCGAAACCACCTTCTAAGACGAATCGCCTCAAAAGATTGTCGGCACGCATGCGCACTTTGAATGCGGGAATCGGAGCGCCTTCGAGAGCCGAGAAGTACTCACGCGCACGAGCCGTATCCAGGCTGTCAATCAACTTGTCGAATCGACCGAACTCGTTGAGGCTTTCCTCATCCGCGCCTGCCACAAGCAGCTCTGACAGAATTGCCGCATCCACGCCGAGCAGGCTGCTCGCCCGCCCGATCTGGACATTCTTGGCATGACGCTGGTACTCCGTCACATAATCGCGGAACGTCTTACCCGGATCGACGTACACGTCTCCGCTCTGAACGTCGTGGATGAACAGGTTCGCGTACTTCTGCTCCTCCTGGCTCAGGCTGGCGAAGCTCTTGTGCAGCGCCGCCAGAGCCGCCTCGGTCGCCTCAGCCTCGGAGCCTTCCAAATCGAGCTGCTTGAGCCACTTGGTGAAGTTGGCATTCATGTAGTCGGTGTCGATCTTAGTGGTGTCTATCTCCATGAGATGCCCGCTGAGATCGTAGGGGATATCCGCTCCTCCCCTTTCACGGCCACCGCCTCCGGCAAGCTCTTTGTAGCGCTGCGCAAACGCCAGGTAATCTGTCTCATCGTAGGGAACGGCAATTACCTCGTACAATTCGCTACGCTCTGCACCACATTCGTCCTCGCAGGCTCCCACCGCGATCGCCTCTTCCACAACATCATCCCCCACGGGGAACTGGTACTCCGACTCGTCCCAGCGGAAGCCCTGCACCTTCGCCGCCTCGAGGAGCGCATTGAAGGACCGGAACAGCTGCGCGAATTTGTTGCGTGCCTCCGAGCTGTCCGGCAGCTTCGACAGATCGCCCGCGCCGTTGCCCTCGAACAAGCCGATCATATCTTCGAAGACCAAGTTCATGGCAAGCAGGTTCTCGCGCAGCTTGGGCACGAACAGGCCGAAGGGCTTGTCGCCGGAGTAGAGGCTGATGGCCTCCTCGATGTTCTTTCGCATAGTGTGCGGGCGCCGGTAGTAGCGAATGGTGCCGTGGGGCTTCTCCGACTCGTTGAACAAGCGGTTCGTTCGGCTGAACGCCTGGATGATCATCTCGTAGCGCAGCATCTTGTCCAGATACAGCGTGTTGATCCACTTCGAGTCGAAGCCCGTCAGCATCTGATCAACCACGATCAGGATGTTCACGCACTTCTCGGGCGTCTTCTCGATTCCCAGGTAGGGCCGCTTGTGCGCCAACCGGTTGGAGACATCGGTCTTGAACGCAGACCACGTCGGCAGCGCGAACTCCATGCCGAAACGCTCGTTGTAGTCGGCAATGACCTCCTCAAGTGCCTCCTCCTTGATAAGCGACCGGTCGATCTTCTCCTGCTCGTTGTCGATCGAAGGATCCACGAGCACCGTCGTCATCAATTCGGGCGCCGTCTCCTTGAACAGATGGTAGTAATCGAGCGCCTCGGGGATGGAATGGGTGGCGAAAATCGCGTGGAACTTGCCGAAGCGGCTCAAGGTGGGCCAGTGCTTCACGATGTCGGCCACCACCTGTCGCTGATGCTCGGTCACGTCGCGCTGATCGGCCGTGCCGTACTGGCTCTCCGGCACCAGGCTCTCAATGCCGTGGCAGCGGTTGCCCATCTCGTCGAGGAAGGGGGCCATGGGCATCTCGTCCATGATCTGATAGTACACGCGCTCGCGCCGCGGGTCGCCCATCACCTCTTCCATGGATTTCGCCTTGGCCTCATCCAGAGCCACGGCCTGGCGCAGATCGAACTCGGGGTAGGTGGCCACTGGGCACGTGTCGAAGCCGAGCACATTGCCGTCGCGGATGCCGTCGGCGATGCTATAGCGGTGCAACTCGTCGCCGAACACGTCGGTGGTGGTGCTCAGCTTCTTGCGGTTCTCCTCGTGAATGGGCGTGCCGGTGAAACCGAACATCAGCGCCCCAGGAAACACCCGCTTGATGGTCTCCATGTTCTTGCCGAACGTCGAGCGATGGCACTCGTCCACAATGAACACGATGCGCTTCTTGCGAATCGCCTCCAGGTCGCGGGCGCTCATGGCATCCTCGTCGATGTTGCCCATCTTCTGAATGGACGTGACGATGAGCGTATCGGAGGGATCGCTGCTCTTCAGCTTCGCCTTCAGCGCATCGGTGCTCTCCGTTTTCTGTACGGTCTCGGATTCGTTGGCGAAGGAGCGGTACTGCTCCAGCGACTGAGTACCCAGTTCGATGCGATCGACCAGGAACACCACCTTGTCGGCATCCTTGGAGTTGGCGATGAGCTGGGCGCACTTGAAGCTGGTCATGGTTTTGCCGCTGCCCGTGGTGTGCCAGACGAAGCCGCCTTTCAGGCCCTTGGTTCCCCACAGTTTGTCGCGGTCGATCACCGTCACGCGGTCGGAGATACGGCTGGCCGCATAGTACTGGTAGCTGCGCATCACTTTCAGCACGCCGTCGGAGCTGTCGGCCACCGTGTAGTAGCCGATGAGCTGATGGGCCATGGGTATGCTCAGCAGGCGCTTCACCACATCGCCCCACTGGTTGATGGGATTGTTGTTGAAGTCGGCCCAATGGAACTGGAACTTCTCGTTGAAAGCGCCGTCGGGACCGGGATTGGCGAAGTACTTCGTCTCCTCGGGGTTCATGGCGACGAAGATCTGCACCAACGAGAACAGCCCTTCGAACACGCCCTCGGCGGCGTACTTGCGAATCTGACCGATGGCCTCAGATACCGGCACGCCGCTCTTCTTCAGCTCGATATGGAACAGGGGCATGCCGTTGATGAGCAGCATGAGATCGCCCCGCCGGTCGTGGCCCAGCTTCGACTTCGAGGGGAACACCGGCTGTTGCGCGATCTGGTACCGGCTTTGCCCGCCAGCGATCTCGTCGCGATGGAATATCTTAAGGGCCACTTCCTTGCCGACATGCAGGTCGTCGTTGGCGTTGTCCCGCTTGATGATAATCTCTTTACCGTTGATCAGCTCGTTAATGGCCACCGGCGTGCGCTTCTCCCGGATCTTTTCGACGATCTGTTGCATCTCGGTAGGCGTCAGGGGCGCGCCGTTCAGGCAATCGCGATGCTTGTTGTTCTCGAAGAGGATGGCCGCCCAGTTGTCCAGCAGCTGCTGCTCAGTCGGATATTTCAACACTCCGCCCGCATCGTCCCAGCCGTAGGCCTTCAGCTTCTCGATAACCGCTTCCTCAAATGCCGCCTCTGTATCGAAAACCATGAGCTAATCCTCGTCATCCTCGGGCAGGTTCCCCGTCTCGTACTCTTCGAGTCCCTCGTAGCGATAGCTCGCGTCAATGCCCTTCATGAACACCTCGCGATCAGCGGCTTTGTCGGTCAATGCCGCATTGAGAAGAGCCTTGATCTCCCTATCTCGCACGGGACTGCGTTCCATGGCAAGCAGATAGTCCTCTTTGTCGACCTGGCTCCAGTCGATTACGACACCCAGCTCTTGGCGAAGCATGGCATCGAGCCAAATTCGCATACTTCGACCATTGCCTTCCCAAAAAGGATGCGCCACATTCATTTCAACGTACTTTTCGATGATCTCATCGAAGGTGCTTTGCGGCATGGCGCTAATGCTTTCAAGCGCAGCATCCAAATAGAGAGAAGGAGCGAACCGAAAGCTCCCCTTGGCGATATTGCCGGTTCTCACATCTCCTGCAAAGTCGTAAACATCGCAAAAGAGATGGGCGTGAATCGCTTGCAAGCCTGCAAAAGTTCCTATCTCGAAGGTGTCGAGCAGCCCTTCATCGAACAACTCCAATGCCCGCTGCTTCGACAGTCGTTCCTCTTGGCGAGAAAGCTCTACAGCGTTATGGATGCCCAGCTTGTTTTTTAGAGTCATGGCAGCTCCTAGACAAACATCTTTTCAAGTAACGCTTGCTTAAGGTTTTTAAGAATATCCAACTCACGCTGATGAAGGGCGATGAGCGAGTCGAGCTTGGAGAAGAGCGTTCCGATGCGGGATTGCTCGCGCGCGTCCGGCAGCAGAATTCGAGTATCGTTGATCGCGCTCTTCGACAAACTGGGTAATCCGGTCGATTCATCTTTCGCTTTCCAATTGATTCGTAGAAAGCAGCTTAGTGCGAATTCGATATCTATTCCAATTTTCGGAATTGCATAAAACAGCGTGTCAACCGTCCAAAATGGCGCATAAAGCTTGTAGGGCTGATCGATCGTTCCTTTTCGCCCGATCCCGATGGCATCTTCGTTTTTTGAAAGAGCTTCGTTGACGTACGTCATCAAACCGCCTGTCCCGTAAACCGGAATCAAGCCTGGTTTCAAATGCTTGTAGTCTCTTCCACTGCGAACATCAACCACTTCCCCCAACCTACGCTGTTCCCAAGGATCAGTAAAACCCTCGAAGCGAATCTCGGGCACATCCTCGCCTTCTTTGGGGAACATCTTCTCAAGCAGTGATTGTTTTACCGTTTTCAGCTTCTCATGCTTACGCTGATGAAGGGCGATGAGTGAGTCGAGCCGATCGAAAAGGCTTCCGATGATGCTCTGCTCTCTGATTGAGGGCATGGTGATTTCGCTCTTCAAAAGCTTGTCGAAGAAGAAGTAGAGGCGCACTCCGCCTTCCTGCAACGCCTCAATCTGCTTGGCGAAGAGGGCCGACTTGAGCCAGTGCCACAGAAACCTATCGTCGCAGGTCTCATCAGATCGAAACACTTCGTAAAGCGAGCTGACAATGACATTTTCCCTGGTAGCGAGATACCCGATGGAACCAACGTTGATCCTCGCCGGATTGTAGGCAAATGATCCCGGCTCAACGATCCAGTAAGCAGTTTTGTCAGCCTCTGCCATCGTGCCGCCATTCTCAAATTGTTCACTCTGCGGCACGAAGCCAGATGTGTTTGAAACGGAATGGCTTTCGAGGTCGAGATTGTCCGCATTGCGCGAGCCGGAAGCGTAAACGAACTCGTCGAACGTACGCTGTTCCCAAGGGTCGCTGAATCCTTCGAAGCGGAGGGCGGGGACGAGGGCGTTTTCGGACTTACGCTGCTCTTCCATGTTACTCACCGCCCAAAAGCTTACGCAGTTCCGCGATGCCGAGCATGTCGAACTCGTCACCCACAAGCTGGCCGAGCATTGCATCCAGCTCTCTTTCGGCTTCGCTGATCTGCTCTGCCACATCGGCATAGGTGTCTTTGTATTTCTCTTCCAGCGCGTTCACTTTCTTGATAAGACCCTCAATAGACACTTGCGGCAGCGCGTTCAGATCATCCATGAGGGGCTCTACCCATTTGGACTCGAGCAGCTCGTACACCTGCTCGTCGGTCAGCGCCTCAATGGTCTCGCGGGTCTTCTCTTCGAGGGCCGACTCCTGAGCTTTGGCATCCTTCTTCAAGCTCTTTAGCTTCTTCTGAAGGGCCGCGAGCTCATTCCGCTTCGCCGCGATTTCCTCCTCGGCCAAATCGCACGAATCGTCGGCATCGCCCTCTTCGGCGTCCTCGCAGGGCAGCTCCTCTTGCAAGCTCTCGCACTCGCCATTCAAGTGGCTCATCTCATCCTGCAAATCACGCAACTGCTCGGCTTCCACACTCAAGAGCGCGTCTTGTACAAGAGAGAACGGCAGGATATGGCCCTTCCATCCGTCCTGCACCTCAACGTCTTTGCCGCTCTTCTTCTTGATGACGTATTCCGGATCGACCTTCCTCGCAGCGTCGAAACCTTCCGTTTGCAGCATTTCCAAATCGGCGGCAATAACGCCCCAAGCATCATCAAGCGCCTGATAAGCGTCATATTTATCAACCAGAGTAAACGGTTCCACGAGCTTGAACACCTCATCGGCCACCGCAGCCTCCGCGCTCGGTGCGTCCACCCGCTGCCAGTTGCCGATGAGCGTCGCCACGAGCTGACGGCGCAACCCAGAGAACTCTGCGTGGTAGCGGGCAACGTAGCCTTCGACCGCCTCATTCCCCTGAATTGCATCGGCTACGTCCTCGCACGCCATCCGAGCGCAATGGCCATTGTTGGCCGTAAACAGCGCCTCACGAAGGCCGGGAAGCGCCTCCCAATACTTGCTTAGGGCGTCAATTTCCTGAACCGGAATGCCGCCGAACATCGACGCATACAAGTCCCACGTTTCCGTAAGCTCAGAGGAATCCACGTAGCGCGGGATATTCAAGTTGTAATCGTTGGCGCGTATCTCGTCCTTTCCCACAAGGCGCGAGTAGCCCTCGATCGTCCGACGAGCCGTAACCGTATCGACAATGCGGCGGATATCAGAGGAGCGCAGCTGGTTGTTCTTCCCCACTTTCTCGAAGTCCTTCGAGGCGTCGACGATGAGCACGTCGCTCTCGTCGCGCTTCTGACGTAACACCATGATGATGGTGGGGATGCCCGTTCCGAAGAAGATGTTGGCCGGCAACCCGATGATGGCGGCGATCTTGTCGTTCTCGATGAGGCTGCGACGGATCGCTCCCTCCTCTCCCCCACGGAATAGGACGCCGTGGGGCAAGACGATGCACATGATGCCGGAGGGCTTCAGATGGTACAGGTCATGCAGCAGAAACGCGTAGTCCGCCTTCGAGCGAGGGGCGACGCCATAGGCGAATCGGATGTCGTTCTCCTTGCCCTCCGGCTCCCACCGCTGCGAGTAGGGCGGATTGGAAACCACCGCGTCCACGTAGAGCGGGTCGTAGGTGCCCGATGGATCCGAATCGTCGAAGTAGGGCCAGTCTTCTTCCAAAGTATCGCCGTTGCGCACCGTAATGTTAGACGGCTTGATGCCCCGCATGACGAGGTTCATGCGCGTGAGGTTGTAGGTGGACTGATTGAGCTCCTGGGCGTAGTAGGCGATGCCGTCCGCATCCCCCATGCGACGCTTCACCGCATCGCCGATGGTGATGAGCAGCGAACCAGAGCCGCTCGTGGGGTCGTAGATACGAATCGTGTCCTGGCTCCGCAAATGATGAGCGACGATATCCGCCATGAGCACCGACACCTCGTGGGGGGTGTAGAACTCGCCGGCTTTCTTGCCGGCGTTAGAGGCGAACTTCGAGATGAGTTCCTCGTAGATGTAGCCCAGCACATCGTAATCTTGGTGCGTGCTCATGGGGATGGTCTGAATGAGATGGACGAGATCGCGCACGGCTTTCGTCTGCGACCCTGTATTGTCGCCGAGCTTGCTCAGTCCCGTCTGTAGCGTGATGAAGATGCCGTCGAACACGTTTTTGTAAAGGGGGCTCACAAGGCGGCTGAAGGCCGAGAGTGCCTCGTACACCTGCGACACAGCGAAATCATTGCCGGCCTGGACCCAAGTGGAGAACAGGTTCTGATAGGAGATGAAATAGCCCAGATGATTCTGAGCATAGCCTACGGTCTCCTCGTCCTCTTCCACCAGCTGCTCCATATCAGCGGCCGTCATACCCTCGCCCAGGAAGAACTGCTCCTCCTTCTCGGAGAGGTACTTGTAGAAGATGAAGCCCAGAATGAAATCCTTGTACTCGCTCGCATCCACCTTGCCCCGCATGCGGTTGGCCGATTCCCAGATTTTCGCGGCGAGCTGTTGCTTGTTCATTCCGTTCCCTTTCGAATGGTGCACAGATCATTTCATTATAGCTAACGCTTTTATCACAGCGTTAGCATCAGTCGGAGCAACGCATCTGGAAGCGGCGCGGTTATACCGACATTTATACCGACATTTATACCGACACGATCAGCATTCAATGAGATTCTCTCAAGCAATGCACGGCTTGTATGTTCCGAAACGCAAAAGAGGGGCGAGGCAATGCCGCGCCCCTCATGCAGTCGCGCCCCTCCGCGCCGCTACAGGATCATGTTGCGGGCGATTTCCAGGGCGTCGTCGATGCCGTCGGGGTTCTTGCCGCCGGCCTGGGCCATGGTGGGCTTGCCGCCGCCACCGCCCTGGATGGCCGGGCCCATGGCGCGGATGATGGCGCCGGCATCGAATCCGGCGGCCACGGCCTCGTCGGTGCCGGCGGCCATGAGCACGGGCTTGCCGTCGTTCACGCCGGCCACCACCATGGCGCCGGGCGCGTCCATGCGGCTGCGCACGACGTCCCACATGTTGCGCATCTGGCCGCCGTCGCGGACCTCGGTGCGCGCGATGATGACGGGGTACCCCGCCGGCGCCAGCTGAACCTGGGAGAGCAGCGTCGAGAACATGTCGTCGCTCACCATGTCCTTGGCGCGCTTGGCCTTGGTGCGCATCTCCTTCAGGGCCTTCTGGTCGGCCGCCACGCGCTCGGACACGTCGAAGGGCGGCACGCGCAAGGTGGCCGCGGCCTCCTTCAGCTCGGCTTCCACCTTGTTCACGTAGGCGAGCGCGCCGTAGCTCGTCACGGCCTCGATGCGGCGCACGTTGGCGCCCACCGACGACTCGCTCGTGATCTTCAAAAAGCCGATCTCGGCGGTGTTGTTCACATGGCAGCCGCCGCACAGCTCGCGGGAGAGGTCGCCCGCCTCCACCACGCGCACGACCTCGCCGTACTTCTCGCCGAACAAGCCCGTGACCCCGGCGGCGCGGGCCTCTTCCAGCGACGTCTCGTAAATGGTGGTGGGCGTGGCGCTCATGATGTGCTCGTTGGCCTCGCGCTCCACCTCGGCCAGCTGCTCGGGCGTGCACGCCTCGAAGTGGGTGAAGTCGAAGCGCAGGCGGTCGGGGCCCACGTAGGAGCCGGCCTGCTTCACGTGGTCACCGAGCACGCGGCGCAGCGCGGCGTGCAGGATGTGGGTGGCGGTGTGGTTGCGCTCGATGGCGGCGCGGCGGTTCGCATCCACGCGAGCCACAACGGTATCGCCCTCGGCGAGCCCCGCCTCCTCGGCGCGCACCGCGTGCACGAACAGGCCCTTCTCGGGAGCCTTCGTGTCCAGCACGTAAAGGCGTCCCTCGCCGTTCTCGATGACGCCGGTGTCCCCCACTTCTCCGCCCATCTCGGCATAGAAGGGCGTGGCGGCCAGCACCACCTCGCCGGTCTGCCCCGGCGCCAGGGTGCCCACGCGCTCGCCATCGACGACGACGGCCAGCACGCGCGTCTCGGCGGCGGTGGCATCGTAGCCGATGAACTCCGTGGGGCCGAGCTCGTTCAAAAGATCGCTGTAGATGCCGCCGTAGGTGGACCAGGCCGCCTCGGCGTCCTTCGCGCCGGCGGCGCGGGCGCGCTCGCGCTGGGCCTCCATGGCGGCCTCGAAGGCCTCCATGTCCACTTTCACGCCGCGGCCTTCCGCGATCTCCTGGGTCACTTCCACGGGGAAGCCGTAAGTATCGTGCAGGGTGAAGGCCTCCTCGCCGGAGAGCACGTCGCCCTCAAGCTTGCCGAGGGCCTCCTCCAGGTAGGCCTGGCCCTGGCGCAGGGTGGCGCCGAAGCGGTCCTCCTCGGCCATGATGAGGCCGCGCTCCAGCTCGCGGTTCTCCACGATCTCGGGGTACACATCTCCCATGAGTCGCACGATCTCGTCCACGTACTCGTTGAGGAAATGCCCCTCGATGCCGATGAGCTGGGCCTTCATGATGGCGCGGCGCAACAGGCGGCGCAGCACGTAGCCGCGCCCCTCGTTGCCCGGCAGGATGCCGTCGGCGATCATGAAGGTGACCGAGCGGGAGTGATCGGCGATGATGCGCAGGGCCAGGTCGCACTCGGCATCCTCGCCGTAGGTCACGCCGGCCAAACGCTCGCCCACGGCCACCAGGCTGCGCAGCACGTCGGTCTCGTAGTTGGACTGCACGCCCTGCATGATGGCGGCCATGCGCTCGAGCCCCATGCCCGTGTCGATGTTCTTCTTGGGAAGGGGCGCCAAGGTGCCGTCCTCCTGGCCGTCGTACTGGGTGAACACGCAGTTCCAGTACTCGAGGAACCGGTCGCAGTCGCAGCCCGGCGCGCAGTCGGGGCTGCCGCAGCCGAACTCGGGGCCCTGGTCGTAGTAGATCTCCGAGCAGGGACCGCAGGGGCCGGTGGGGCCGGCGCGCCAGAAGTTGTCGTCCTCGCCGAGGCGCGAGATGTGATCCTCGGGCACGCCCAGGTTCTTCCAAATCTCAATGGTCTCGTCGTCGTCCTCGAACACGGTGAAGTACAAGCGCTCCGGCGGCAGCCCCAGCACGTTCACGGAGAAGTCGTAGGCCCAGGCGCACATCTCCTCCTTGAAGTACTCGCCGAAGGAGAAGTTGCCGAGCATCTCGAAGAAGCTCAGATGGCGGCCCGTGGTGCCGATGATGTCGATGTCGTTGGTGCGCACGCACTTCTGCACGGAGGTGGTGCCGATATAGGGCGCCTCCAGCTGCTTCTGCTGCAGGAAGTAGGGCTTGAACTGCACCATGCCGGCGCTCGTCAGAAGAAGCGACGGATCGTCGGGAATGAGCGAGGAGGAGGGCACGAGCTTGCAGCCCTTCTCCTGGAAGTAGTTCAGGTACTTCTCGCGAATCTCAGCGGTGGTCATGTAACGCATAGGTGTTCTATCCGTCCTTTACGGTCAACGAAAACAGTTGCAGCAGATTATAGCGCTCCTTGCGCGCTACTTTTTGGAAGACGACGTGTCATCATGGGAATGGCGCGCCGTCACCTTCCCATGGGCCTGCGAGCGCAGCTTCGGCAACTTGCGGCCGAACAGCGTCGCGTCGTCCAGCTTGATGGGCTTCATGGAGCCGGTGGTGACGCCCGGTGACGTGGCGTCCGACAGCGGGTTCACTTCCTCGTTGTCCGACGGCACGCCCTTGAAGAACACGCCGTCCTCGGCCACCAGGTGCCGGCCGGTCTTTTTCTCGAAGTAGTAGACGAACACCGATTTGGCCACGGCCACCAGCGGGATGGAGGCGAGCATGCCCACGAGCGACCCCATAAGACCGCTCATAGCACCGCCGAGGGCCGAGCCCACCATCAACGCGATAAGGGTGAGAGCCGGGTGGATGTCCACCGAGTTCGCCATGATCTTCGGCGAGACGAAGGTGTAGACGAGCTGCTGGATGACCACGGTGCCGGCCAGGGCGATAAGGGCCACCAGCGGGCTCACGAAGACGGCCGCGATGGCCGCGAGCGCACCTCCCAGCCACGGGCCGATGATGGGGATGATGTTCATCACGCCGGTGATGAGGCCGAGCACGGCCGCGTTGGGCACGCCGACGACCTGGAACAGGATGCCGCAGCCCACGCCGATGACGGCGCACTGCAAAAGCGTTCCCTTGATGTAGCCGCCCATGACGCGGGTGAAGGTGGCGTGGAAGAACTCGGCGTCCTCGGCGTGCTTGGGGCCGATGAGCCGGCGCGTCTCGCGGCCCATGGCCGGCAGCTCCATGAGGATCCAGAAGGCGATGACGAGCGCGAACCCTAAGGCCATAAGGCCGTTGGCCAGCGTCGTGGAGAAGGCCACGATGCCGTTGGCGCTGCCCTGGGCGATGGAGGAGGCCCAGGATGCGGCCGACTTCTGCACCTCGCTGATGACGTTCTTCACCGTTTCGTCCTCGAGCATCGGGGCGTAGCGGGCGTACAGGTCGTTGCCCCAGGCGATGACCGCATCAACATAATGGGGCAGGTTGCTGACCAAGTCGTTGAACTGGGCGTTCAGGCCGAACATAGGCGAGAACAGAAGGAAGCCGATAAGGGCGAGCACGAGCGCCATGATGATGTAGGCGATCGTGGTACCCAAACCGCGGTTGACGTGGTGCTTCTCCAGCCCGTTCACAATGCCGCGCAGGCAGAAGACGATGATGACAGTCCAGATGAGAATGGCCACGGGCACCGACAGGATGTTCAGCAGGTAGACGATCGCCGCCAGAAGCAGGATGGCCGCCACCACGGCCCACAGGTCGAAAAAGCGCGTGCGGGCGCGGGCCTGCTTGGTGCGCGAGATGGCGTTGGCGGCAGCGGTGGCCGCGGCGGCCGCGCTGCGCGGGTTGTTGACGGAAGCGGGCGCGTCGGCTCCTCCCTGCGATTGAGACGCGTCGGTGCTCATGGGAATCTCCTCAGGTGCGAGCTACTGAACGGTGTAGGGGCTGTTCCCCACGGGGGCCGGCTCGGCCTGGGCCGCGGCGGCGTTGGGCGAGATGGCCGGCGAGGCAGCGGCTGCGGGGTCGGCAGGGGCCGTCGCAGACGCGGTCGGCGCGTCGGTGTCGGTATCGGCGTTGGCGTTGGCCACGGCCGCATCGGCGATGGCGCCGGCGGTACCGGAGAGCTGGTCTTCGAAGTCGTGGGCACGTTCTTGGCTGACCGCGTTGGCGGCCTTGACAGCGGCGCGGCGGTCTTTGCCCTCGGCAACGACGGCGCGGGCGGCATCCCCCATGGCCGAGACGGCGTCGGCAACGGTCGCCCCGCGCTCGGGCGCGCGGCCGGCCTTCGCGGCAGCGCTGGCGTCGGCAGCGGCTCCCAAGCTCACGGACTCGTCAGAGGCGTAGCGCGGCTTGAACTTGCTGCGCAACTTGCCCGTGAGCGAGTTCACCAAATCGATCGGGGCGCTCGTCACGGTATCCACGGCACCGGCGGCCTTCGAGACGGAATCGGTGATCTGGGTCACGTCTTCCAGAATCTGGTCAACACGCATGAGTTCCAAATTCGCCGCGTCCACCGTGAGCGACAGACGCTCCACCAGCGGATCGACGCGGCCCACGGCGGGCTTGGCCTCCTCGGCGATCTCGTTCACGCGGGTCAGCAGCGGGTCGATCTGGTCAGTTACCAGGGTATCCACATGGGCGATGAGGGGGTCGACCTGAGCGGTGATCTTCTCCACGTTCTTCAGCGTGGGGGTGAGCTCCTTATGGGCGTCGTCGATGGTCGAGCGCGTCGAGCGGATGGTGAGCGCCAATTCCACGACGAACCATACGAGCACCGCGCCGACGAGCACGTAGACGACGGGCAGCGCGATGTCCACGATCCCTGCGAAATCCATGATGAGCCTCCTTATAATTCCGAAGACCTGACTATACCATTACTGGAGTCATTCTAATTAAGTTGCGCAGGGCCTCCACGGAACGCGTCCGCATAGTAGCCATTCCGTAAACGGAAGTTGACATCGTGTCACACGCGAGCGGCATCGCCAGCGGCACCCGCGCTGGGGCGCCCCCGACCGAACGTCGCCCCAGCACGATGCCTGGCTCGCTGCGCGGCGCCCGCAACGCGGCGGACGCAACACGCCGAGCCGCGACTCAACTCCCCTGGCGGTCGCGGGCGGCGGCGTCGGTGCGGTAAGCCTCCCAGCCGCGCTCGCCGGGTTGGTAGAAGCAGCCGCGCTCAAGGCCCTCGGGCAGATAGCGCTGATCGACCCAGCCGGCCGGGTAGCTGTGGGGGTACTTGTACTCGCCGTAGTTTTCCGAGCCGGGGCGATGACGGTCGCGCAGGTAGTCGGGCACCTTGCGGACCGGGCCGTTGCGCACTTCGCGCAGCGCCGCATCGATCGCGGCCTCGGCGCTGTTGGACTTCGGCGCCAGCGCCAAGTAAATGGCGGCCTGGGCCAAGTTGATGCGGCACTCCGGGTAGCCGATGACCTCGGCAGCCCGGAAGGCGGCCTCGGCCACGAGCAGGGCCTGGGGGTCGGCGTTCCCGATATCCTCCGAGGCAGCGATGTACATGCGCCGGGCGATGAACTTCGGATCCTCTCCCCCGTCGATCATGCGGGCGAGCCAGTACACGGCGGCATCCGGATCGCTGCCCCGCATGCTCTTGATGAACGCGGAGATGATGTCGTAGTGCATGTCCTTGTTCTTGTCGTAGGGCAGCGCGCGATGGGGCGTGGCGGCCCGCACCATGGCCTCGGTGATGGAAACGGGGGCCTCCTTCGTGCCCGGCGCCACCATACCAGCGGCCAACTCCAACGTTGTGAGCGCCCCGCGGCCGTCGCCGCCGGCCAGGGTGACGATGGCCGCGGTGGCGGCCTCTTCCAGAGCATAGCAGCCGGCCAGCCCCCGCGCGTCTTCCACAGCGCGACCCACCAGCTCGGCGATCTCGTCGTCGGACAGCGAGTGCAGCTCCACGATGCGCGAGCGGGAGATGAGGGCTGAGTTCACTTCGAAAAAAGGGTTTTCCGTGGTGGCGCCCACGAGCACCACGAGCCGGTCTTCCACCGCATGCAGCAACGCGTCCTGCTGGCTGCGGTTGAAGCGGTGGATCTCATCGACGAACAGGATGGTACGCAAGCCCCCCATGACGAGACGCTTCTCCGCCGCGTCGATTTCCCGGCGCAAGTCGGACACCGTGCCCCCGATAGCCGACACCTCCACGAAGGTGGCGCGGGTCGACTCCGCGATGACGTGGGCGAGCGACGTCTTGCCCGTGCCCGCCGGCCCGAAGAGGATGACGGAGCTTAACGTGTCGTTCTCGATGGCCGCGCGCAGCCAGCTGCCCTCGCCCACGGCCTCCGCCTGCCCGACCACCTCGTCGAGCGTGCGCGGCCGCATGCGCACCGCCAGCGGCGCCACGTCCCGCTTCCGATCATTTTCCATAGCAGTAAACAAAGTATCCATAGCCCGTAATGGTACCACGGAGCCCGCCAAAATAATAGAACAAATGTTTTATCAATGCGAAATGCACGACAAAAAAGAAGCGGCCCGGCGGAGGGGGCCGCCGGGCCAGAAGGAGGGGGGATGCGACTCTCGCGGAGCCGCTTTCTGCTTTAAAGAGACAAAGCAGGCAAGTGATCGGAGGGGGTTGTCTCACTTGCTGACGTCAGTATAACAGCCACCCTTGAATTCCCTATGATGCACCCATGGTGAACTTGTGGATTCATAGGCTCATCGTTAAGTAATTCTTCACATTTTAGAAGAAACCTCATCAGCGGTAACACCTATCCCTGACGACGTGCGAACAGCACGTTGTTCGTCTCGAGCCAGCTCTCCACGGTGCCCGTGTCGAAGCCGTCGGCCGGATCCACCACAAGCGCGTACATCTCCTCCTCGGCAAGCACCGCGTCCAGCGCGTCGGTGAGCTGAATCTCGCCGCCCACCCCCGGCTCCACATCGGCCAGCAGCTCCATCACGCGGGGCGAGAGCAGGTAGCGACCGAACACCGCCAGGTTCGACGGCGCATCCTCTAGCGCCGGCTTTTCCACCAGCGAGTCCACCTTCCACACATTCTCGGCCACCGCCTCCCCGGCGATGACGCCGAAGCGGCTCACCTGGTCGTCGGGCACGGGCATGACCGCGATGACGCTGGCCCCGCCATGGGCGTCGGAGACCGCCTTCATAGCCGGCAGCATCTCATTGCCCGGCACGAGCACATCGCCGAGCAGCACGTAGAACGGCTCGTCGCCCGTCTTCTCTGCCGCGCAGCGCACGGCATGTCCCAGCCCCAGCGCCTCCTCCTGATACACGTAGCTGACCGGCAGGTTGCCGACATATTCCACCGCATCGGCATAGGCGTCCTTGCCGCGCTCGCGCAGAAGCGCCACCAGCTCCGGGTTCGGCGTGAAGTGGTCCTCAATGGCCTTCTTCTCGCGGCTGTTGACGATCACGACCTCATCAGCGCCGGAAGCCAGACCCTCTTCCACCACATACTGGATGGCCGGACGATCCACCACCAGCAGCATTTCTTTGGGCTGGGCCTTGGTAGCCGGCAGAAAGCGGGTACCGAGCCCCGCCGCGGGAATGAGTGCCTTCATCGAGCGCCTTTCTCTTCGTTGTTCGCGTGCCGCCCATGATACTACAGATGCACGATGGCGGACCTTGCGTCGCCTTGCCGCACTCCAAAGCTACTCGATTGAGCAAAAAGACATAGTTCTCGTAGTCTCGTCCTCCCCTATCGCGCCGACCGCTAAACGCGACCTGGCGAAACTCTGGCTGAGATCTGGCGGGTGCCGTAGTTTTCCAACGCAAAGCTACGAGAAGTGGGGTATTTTGCTCAAAACGGGCATCTGCCGTTCGCGCCCGCATTGCGCGCGAGGTCGACTATACTAGGCACATGGACGAAACCTGCGCACATATTCTCGACCCCATCCCCGACGAGCAGTACCTGGAGGCCCGCGATGCCACCGGGGGCAAGCCGGCGGGCGTGCGCTTTCTGGCATTCAACACCATCATCGACATCGAAGCCTACGGCGAAGCGGCGGCGTGCCGAGCGGCCTTCGAGGAGGCCCGGGCGCTCTGCCGCCTCTACGAGCGCCTGTTCAGCCGCACGCTTCCCCACTCCGACATCGCACGCATAAACAGCGCGCACGGCCAGCCCGTGGCCATCGACCCTTTGACCTACGACCTGCTCGAGAGGACGCTTTCCTACTGCGCGGAAAGCGAGGGCGCCTTCGACATCACTGTAGGCCCGGCGGTGCGCCTGTGGAATTTTCACGAGGGCACGGTGCCCGATGACGGTGCACTCGCCGAGGCGGTGCGCCACGTCGACTGGCACGCGCTCAGATTGTGGAAGACGCCGGCAGCCACAGCGGCCGAGAGCGACGCCGATGCCGCAACCGAGGCGGTGCCCGGGTTCGAGGCAGCGCCCGAACCCAAGGCCTGCTTCGCGCAGCTGGCCGACCCCGATGCCGCCGTGGACGTCGGCGGCATCGCCAAAGGATGGATCGCCGATGCGCTCGTGGCGGCCATGGAGGCCCACGGGCTCTCGGGCATCATCGTGAACCTCGGCGGCAACGTGGCCGTGAGCGGCACCAAGCCCACAGGCGACCCTTGGCGCGTGGGCATCCGCGATCCGCGCGACCCCTCCCAGCTCATCGGCGCCGTGCCCCTGGTTGCGGGATCGGCCGTCACGAGTGGCGTCTACGAGCGCTGCTTCACCGCGCCCGACGGCACCTTCTACCACCATATCCTCGATCCGCGCACGGGACGCCCCGTCGAAACCGACGTGGCCGGCGTCACCGTCATCTGCGAGAAATCCATCGACGCGGAGGGCTTCTCTACCACCCTGCTCGCCCTCGGCCTTAAGCGCGGACTCGCCCTCGCCCGTCGACACCCCGAAATTCTGCAGGCCTTTTTCATCGCCCCCGACGGCACTATCACCAACGCCCGCTGAGCGAGCTATGAAGTCTTTGTATCGGGGAGAAATCGTCGCCTCCTCGAACCGTCGGAGAACGCTAGACTAATCGTTGCATCGATGAACTAACTTTCCGACAGCCGAAAGGGCGCAATGGCCGAGGCCGCGAACAAATTCAACCTGGACTCCACATACTTCGTGGCCTTCGAAATGGCCCATGAGGCCCTGCACCGCGGGTTGGAGCAGGCGAGCGACCTGAACATCACCCAGTACCGCATTTTAACGAAGCTGATGCAGGCCTCGGCGCCCGTAAGCCAGGGGGAGCTCGGAAAGATTTTAGGCATGAAGCCCAATGTGGTGACTCAGGCCGTCGACGCCCTCGTCGCCCATGGGTACGCGACCCGCGAGGCTGGCACGACCGATGGCCGCACGCGGTTCCTCGCTGTCACCGACGACGGCGCCGAGCACGTCGCTGCCGTCAACCAGTCCCTGGTAGAGAGCTTGTACGCCACCTTCCCAACCCAAGATCCCACGTATCGCACCATTCTGGAAGCGGCGGTTGCCGCCGCAGCCCACATCGAACCCCCACTGCACGCTGGGCGCGCTCAGCGTTTCCCTGCCACGCGCTCGCTCGTATCCATCGAGCTCATCCGCGCCGAGACAGAGCGCACCCTGCGCGATGCCACGGGCGCGTCGCTCAACGAGTGCCGCATCGTCCAACGCCTCGGCGAGACGGATCATCCCGAACGCGTCGGAACCCTGGCAGAGCAGCTGATGATGTCGCCGGTGAACGCGGCGCGCGCCGTGGATCGCCTCGTGGGCCGCGGCTGGGCCAAGCGCCTGAAGTCGCCCCACGACAAGAAGGCCGTGTACGTGGCTCTCACCGACGAGGGCGTTTACCAGGGATTTCTCATCAGCGCCACCGTGAACGAGCTGGCTGCCACCAAGCTGTGGGTGCGCCTGACTCCCGAGCAGAGGGACGCCATCGAGCGCGTGGGCCATGTGGTGGTGGCCGACCTGAACGCCCAACGCGAAGCAAAGGAGCAGGCCACCTATGACCTGCTCCAGGAAATCTAGGCGAGGCTCATCTTGTCCGCATAGACCTTCGCACCGAAGAGCATGGCCACATTTGCCACGACATCCGCCGCGAACCAGCCGCCCAGCGCCGGCAGGCTGATGCTCGCCACGTTCAGGGCCGAGAAGGTGCCAACCGTGAGCGCTGCGACGACGGCACCGCACGCGGCCACGGCCACAACGAGAGCCATCTCCAGGCTGTGCCCTGCGCGCCAGCGAGCCACGCAGGCGCACACCACCATGGAGGCCGCCCCCAGAAGCGTGCCGAGGAAAGCCGCGAACCCGATGACGCCGACGACGATGATCGGCAGTCCGGGCAGCTTCGATGACATAGAGCCCACCTGCACCGCCGACAGGATGCCGAGCACCACAATCATTAGGCACACCAGCGCCACGAGCGCCGTGGCCCAGCCCCAGAGAAACGCCGTCAGCGGGCGCGGGCGCACCGCGGGAGCGCCCGCATCGCCCTCTGCCCGCGAGGCCAGCGCGCCGTAGAGCACCGCGCCGGCCGTCGACACGCAAAGCGCGAGGCCGGCCGCGAACAGAAAGGCCACGAAGGCCGAGCCCGTGAGGATGGAGCAGATCACATCGAGCACTGGCACGCCCGAGGCCGAGATGTAGTCGAAGGCGAGCACGCCGGTGCCCCCGGCCACCGCAAGCCCGATGCGTCCCAGAAGCGCAATCACGAGCGCCATGGCATACAGCGCGAGAAACGGCCGCGCCATCGCTTTCATATCTTTCATAACGAACTCCTATCCGTACGCGCGCTCGCGCCCTTACGCCTGGCCGCCGTTGATCTCGTTTTCCACCGCGGAGGTACCGCACAGATACCCGCCGCAGAAGGCGAGCCCCACGTCCCCCATGAGCGATCCCAGAATCGGGTCGCCGATGTAGCTGTTCTCGCCGCAAGCGCCCCCGGCGGTGTGCCAGCCGGCGTACAGACCGGGAATCACACGGCCATCGGTGCCCACCACCTGCATCTGGTCATTGATAAGCAGTCCCGCCTTCGTGCCGTACAGATTGCCGCCGATGCGGCAGCCGTAGAAGGGCGGCTCCACGATGGGGTGCAGCCACTCGGCGGGCATGGGGTACAGGTAGTCGTCCTCGCCGCGCTCGCAGGTCTCGTTCCACTTCGCCACGGCCCCGGTGAGCACGCCCTCGGCAAGCCCCAGGTCGCGCTCCAACTCCTCCAGGGTGTCGCGGCGCTTCAGCACGTCGGCATCGATGGCGTCCTGCACACCGTGGTGCCAGTCGCGGTAGTGCTCCGGCACCTTCTCGATCTGCTCCAGGTCGGGCGTGAGGAGCTTGCGGCAGTGCTCCTGGGCGAAACCGGCCAGGTGGTCCTCGTAGTTCGCGTCGAAGACGATGTAGGAGCGGTGGCCCGGAGGGGTCATCTGGATGGTGGCGAGGTCGCCCAAGGCGTAGATGGCGTTCGCGCCGTCCTCGGCCACGCGGGAGTCCATGTAGCGCAGCCGGTTGCCGCAGCGGTCGATGGTCAGCCACGGCTGGCGCGAGAGCTGGGTCATACCGTCGTAGAGGAACCGCGCCCAGGTGCCGCCCTCGGCCTGCCAGTCGACCCCGCCGTCGAAGGAGGCGGAGCTGTTGAACCCGGACACGTCGGCGCCAACGCCCAGCCCCATGCGGAAGCACTCGCCGCGCTCGCCGGCCGTCAGATAGCTGGACGCGCAGCCCATGGCGGCCGTGGGGATGTACTTGTCGAGCAGCGCCTTGTTGTTGCAGAAGCCGCCCGCCGTGAGGATGACGGCGCGGTCGGCGCGGATGTAGCGCTCGGTCTCGTAGTCCTCGTTCACCACGACGCCCACGATGCGGCCGCCGTCGTCCTGCACGAGGGCCACAGCGGGGCTTTGGAAGTGGAAATCGACGCCGTGGGCATAGCCGTAGTTGTACATGGCGTCGGTGGCGTCCTTCATCTTCAGCACGTGGTGGTCCAGCGTCGAGCGCTTCGGGGCCACGTACACCGGAACCTCGCCCAAACGCCAGTGCACACCGCAGTCGGCCATCCAATCCAGCGACTTTCCGCCCTCGCAGGCGAGCCGGTAGATGAGCTTCGGGTCGGCAGCGTAGTGGTACTCGTCCATGGCCCAATCGGTCAGCGCCTTGGGATCGAAGGGGTAGCTCGGGAAGGCGAACTTCTTCTCCTCCTGGCCCGAGTAGCCGCCCAAGATGCCGCACATGCCGGCCTCCTGGGCGTTGCCGCCGGGAAGGCCCATGGCCTCCACGCAGATGACGTCGGCGCCCAGCTGAACCGCGCGGGCCGCCGCGTTCAGGCCACCGCCGCCGGCGCCCACCACGCAGATGTCGCACTCGTAGTCCCAGTTGGCAGGCACGGCCCGGGGAGGGATGGGCGTGGCGTCGTTGGCGGGAAACGAGCTGGCATTGTGCTCGCGGTAGGTGCCGTCGGCGGCGGTGGCGTTGGTGGCGGCGGAAGGCTCGGCGGTCACGGCCGCGGAGCCGTCGGCGGCCCAGTTGCCGCTGCGGGTCTCGGCGGCCGTGGCCGGCTCGACGGCGGCAAGGCCCAGCATGGCAGCCCCGGCGGCGGCCACGGCCGAGCCGGTCAGGAAGTCGCGACGGGAAAGGGCGCCAACGCCCGTGATGTTCTCGGCCATGGCTAGGCCTCCTTTCCGGTTGGGACGCCGGCCCCGTCGGCGCCGCTCGTTGCGGCGGCATCCTCGCCGCTCTGCGCTGCCGCGCCGCCAGTCGTCTCGGCGCCGGCGGCAATCTCCGCCTGGGCGAGCGCGTCGGCCACGGCCTGCTTCACCCCGGCGGTCGTAATGGTGGCCCCGGCGACAGCGTCGATGTCGGCGCCCTGGGCCGCCTCGATCATCTCGGCGTACAGCCCGTCGCGGATGGCCTCGTAGCCGCCGCGGCTCTGGCTCTCCCCTTCCTGGGTCGTCTCCAAGCAGGTGATGCGCCCGTCATCCAGAAGCAGCGTCACCGTAATGGCGCCCTCCATGCCGCGCCCGCGCCCGACATACACCCCGTCGGCGTAGGCACCCTCGGCCCGGGCCGCCCCATCGACCGCCACTTCGGCAGCCCAGGGATCGTCGGTGCGCAGGGCCAGCTGCTCCGCCGAGGCGGCGTCCTTCGACCCGGATCCCTCAAAGGACGCCCCGCAACCGGAAAGCCCCAGGGCGAGAGCGGCCGCGCTACAAGCGATGGCCGTCGTTGTTCGCTTCATGTTCCCTCCTATCATTCGGCTGTGCGTTCCAATTATTTCTTCGTGAAAGTTTTCTTTTTCTTTCTTCAATGAACTTTATTTAGGGAATCTTAGCAGTATTTTCCCCGCTTATCAATGCTTTATTGACTCTTTTACCAATTCCGTCAATTATTACCAACTTGCAAAATTATGGATATTGACTGAAGAGTTCTTCACAGGTATGGTACTGCACAGCATCTATTTGATGCCCTGCGCAGCCGGTGCGAGTGGGTCAGCGAGGCCTCTTGTGCTCCACCCGCGGCGGGCTTCGCGGCAAGGAAGGCACCGATCCTTAAAGGAGGGATCACCATGTTATTCGACGTGTACGGCCCGAACGCCGGCTTCCAATGGCTCGGCCTGGCGATGGTGCTCATCGCGCTCATTCTGCTGAACGAGTTCGCCCGCCGCACCAAGGCCGGCGGCATCTTCATGTTCTTCGGCGTCTGCGGCGCCATGACCGTCTACTGCCTGGCCGTGGAGATCGGTGCGGCGTCCGGTGCCGAGTGGGCCGTGAACAACCCCACCCACACCGATATGAACAGCTGGTTCCACTACGCCAAGGTGTACGCCGCCACCGCCGGCTGCATCGGCTTCATGATGCTCAAGTACTCCTGGGGCAAGATCGGCCGCTCGCATTGGTTCAAGGCCTTCCCCTTCGTCATCGTGGCCATCAACATCCTCATCGCCGTGGTGAGCGATTTCGAGAGCGCCTTCCGCGCCTTCGGCACCACGTGGGTTTCCACCGAGGGCGTCACCCTGTACGGCGGTTGGCACAACGTGTTCAACGGCATCGCCGGCCTGCTTAATATCGCCTGCATGACCGGCTGGTTCGGCATCTATATCTCCAAAAAGCGCCAGGACATGCTGTGGCCCGACATGACCTGGGTGTTCATCATCGCCTACGATCTGTGGAACTTCTGCTACACCTACAACTGCCTGCCCACCCACTCCTGGTACTGCGGCATCGCCCTTCTGCTCGCGCCGACCATCGCCGGCCTGCTTTGGAACAAGGGCGGCTGGATCCAGAACCGCGCCTTCACGCTTTCCATGTGGTGCATGTTCTGCCAGATGGTGCCCATGTTCGCCAACGACTCCGTCTTCGCCGCCGACTCGGTGAACAACCCGCAGGTGAACCTGGTCGTGTCCCTCATCGCCCTGGCCGCCAACGTGGCCGCCCTGGCCTACATCGTCTACCGCAGCAAGAAGCTGGGCGTGAACCCCTACAAGCAGGAGGTGTTCGTGGGCACCAAGGACTTCCAGAAGGCCATGGAGCGCCGCGCCGACACCGCCTACCTGCTTGAGACCGAGCCCGCGAGCGCCACAGCCGCCGAAATCGCCGAGATGGTGGCCTACAACGAGCTGCCCGCGACCGGCACCCCTGGCTACGTCTACGTCGCCGTGGAGAAGGACGAGCAGTAGTCATTTGGTTGGCTAAGCTGGCATTCGACTAAGTGGCTGGCCAGGGAAACCAGCCTGGCCGCGGACGCTCGAGCAAGCCCATTTCCCAAAACAAGCTCATCCCGCAGAGGGGGAATCCGCAACGGCGCGGATCCCCCCTCTTCTTTTTCGCGTGAATCCCCCTCCTTTTCATTTTCGCGAAGTGAATGCCAGTTGGGGGCAGAAATGGTCAATGCCCGATTCGGAAAATGCCAGTTGAGGGTAGAAATGGCCGGATAACCGCGATTTCTCGCGCCGCCTTTCGACCATTTCGGCCCCCAACTGGCATCTACGGCGCCCTTTTCGCGAATCACCCACGTCAGGACCTCTTCGCGAACCGCCTACAAATGCCGCAAGTTGACACGGTAGCGGCGCAGACGCTCCTCACCAATGTCGGAGATGACGGCGTCGAGAGCCGTAAGGAGCCCCTCGCGCTGCTCGGGCAACCGACCGTGCAACATCACCGGGTTGGACGCCCCCAGCATGGCGAACTCCACGGGAATATCCAGCTGGGCGACCAGCTCCTTCACCTCCTCATATTTCTCCACCTCGGCCGCCCCGCGCCACCGCCCGGCCTCGATCTCCCGGTACAGCGCCGAACTCCGGTAGATGGTGAGCATATTCGCACCGATGAGCCAGGGGTTCGTCCGGTTGCAGACATCCGCCGTCGCCCGCGCCCCCGCCAGACCGCGCCCGGCGCCCGAGATACCCACCAGGTAGAAGAATGCGTAGGAGATCCCCGCAGCATCGAGCCGTGCACACTGTTTCGCGATGTCCTCGGCCCCGTAGCCCTTGTCCATGAACGCAAGGGCCTCCTCGTCACCGGTCTCGATGCCGATGGTGAGACCGTCGAACCCAGCCGCCGCGAGCTCGGCGAGCTCCTCGTCGGTCTTTGCCGCCACATCGGTCACGCGGGAGAAGCACCCGATGCTCTTGCATTGCGGGAAGTAGGTGCGAACAAGCGACGCGATCTTCCGCAAATGCAGCGCCTTCAGCCCGAAGGGGTTCGCTCGCGCGGGCGAAGGCGGGGCGAGGAGGTGGAGCGCTGCAAGTCCGTCTCCACCATCCAGCGCATGATCGGCGGAAAATGGAAGATCGAGATTCTCTTCTATATCGCCCTTAAAGACGTGCGGCATTTCGGGCAGCTCAGGCGCTGCATCGGGAACATATCCGAGTCCACCCTTTCCAAGCAGCTCAGAGAACTGGTGGCCGACGGCTTCCTCACACGCACCGATTTCGGCGAGGTGCCCCCACGGGTGGAATACGCCCTCACCCCGCAAGGCGAAAGCTTCGTGCCCATCCTCCTCGCTCTGAAGCAATGGGGAGAGAAGGAGCTGGGGCTTTAAATGGGCAATCCGAACTGTCCGAACAGCTGGGTCGGCTCCTCTTTAATACCATCCCTGTTTACAGCTTCTAAAAACTTTTGAGAAGCCTACGCGCCAACTTCTCAAAAATTTTTAGAAGTTTGTATCTGGAGAAAGCCATGGACAACATTGCGGCCCTTACGGCGGAGGCATCACAGAAGGCCGCTTGGAAGGATCGGCGTTCTCGCCCCAGGCGCAAACACTTCTGGAAGGGATGTTCGACCGCTACCTGACGGAGGGTGGCTTCCCTGGCGTGCAGAATCGCCTCAACGAGGACCGTATCGAGACCGGCGCCGGTCCCATCGATGTCGTTCCCGCATGGAAATGGTTTTTGCGATAGGGGCAGATCGCGCCCAGCGCATGCGGGAGTCCGCGTGAGCCAGAACTGATTCAAGCGGGTCAAGGGGACGGTTCTCTTGACCCACGGGGCAATCGTCGTGTGTTAGTCCAACGACCGCGGCCGGAAGCAAAAGGCGGCCAACCCTATTGGGCGGCCGCCTTGCGGAGGGCTCGGGTGCCGCTGGAAGGAAGGAGGAGGAAGGGCGGCTCCGAGGAAGATTTCGAGCTTTGCTCTGCCACTATAATACGGGAAAGCCCGCCTAGGCGTATCACCTAAACGGGCTATATTGCGCTCAGGCCCGCATGTCCCAACCAGGCGGTTCCAGAGCACTCCCCTACAGAAGACGCCGTTTCTCCCGTGCCAATTCGTGGCTCTCGGGCGCTCCCCGCAACAAGGTCAGATCGACGATCTCGCGGAAGAACGAGGTGGCCGACAGCTCTTCAGGCACTTTCTCGTTCAAAGGGGAGATCGCAAGCCGCCCGTCCTCCTCCCAATCGACGAGCATAAGACAGGTTGCATCGTAGGCATCGTCTTCCACGCGCAGCTTCTGAAGCATGGTAATGGCCTTCGAAAAATTCCGCGGTTCATCGACGATGGAGGAGTTCAAAAGGAAGAAAAAGCCAAGCGTGGCAAGCGGATGACGTCCTTTCAGATTCTTCGCATCGCCATAGGCCTCTTCGAAGCGGTTGGCGAGATTTTTGCCAAATGCCGAGCTCATGGTCTTCGTCGAGATGAGGATTTCAGGACCCGTCATCCAAGAGGATAGCCCCACATCGACCTGCTTGCAATAGGTCGACCCGAGCACGTTGGCGTTGGCGCTGGCAAAGCGAGGAAGGACCTCACAGCATTTTTCCGCCGTTCGCGCATCCAGTGAGCCGATGAAACGCAGGACCGAAGGATCCAAAACCCGCGGCCGCACGAGCCGAGGCCACACCGATTGCGCATCGAAGCCAGCCGCGCGCAGCTCTTCGGCCGCCCACATGTCCAAAGCCTTAGCCAAACTGCCGGATTGGGCGCTGCTCCCATCCCGCACCGCCACCGTGAGAAGCTTCTCCAACAGGGGTATTTCCAGAAGTGGCTCGCCGGCATCGGACCAATAGGGCCGACGCACACTCGAGGTGCCCTGCGCCTCCCAGTACTCCACGATGGCGTCTTCGAACTTCTGATAGGAATCCATTACCCCACCTTCTTGAACTTAGCACGCTTCTTCCGGCGCAGGCGCATGAGCGTCGCACTTGATTTCATCTGCACGAAGCTCACCTCCTGCAGGGAAGTCCGAGGAATGAGCACAGCGTCCACCAGCGAGATCGCGCCATCGTAGTCGCGCTTCTCCAGAAGCTTTTCCACATAGGGGGCGACGGTCCGAAGATCGTCGGCGCACGAGGCCACCAACACAGGCGAGGGCACCGCCAGCATGCCGGCCTCGCGCGGCTCCAGCTTCAGCATACCGCCTCCGTAGGCCCTCCCCGTTATCTCCGCGCCGAACATCGTAGCAGAGTTGAGGGAGGCAATGGGGAGAAGCGAACGCGCCGCCTCGCTTATCTCGGGATGGTAGAACAAGCTGTGGCAGGAATTCAGAACTCGCACCTTCGCGTCATTGGCGCAGATGCTGGGACCGTAAGCGTTCATATAGGTGACAAACGCATCGGGGACTCCCCCAACAGGCACGCGCCACCAGGGACTCCTCACCCGGCATTTGTAGGCATTCTGCACGCCGAGCTCCTCCCCGTAGGCAATGTAGCGCTGCGCCGCCTCAGAAGGATCAGCGCCAGGGCGAAAGAGATAGACCCCTGCACCCCGTTCCGCGGCGGCTCCTTCGTCCTTTTCCGTATACGCCAAGCGGCGCAAGTGCCTCGAGCCCGGCGGGCAAAGGCGCAGCACGTCGTCAGAGGCGAACCCCCATTGCTCGAATTCGCTCTGATTCAGAACGAAGAAGCTGTTGTTGCCCGTCACGGCCCCCAGCGACAGAGTGCCCCATTGGGACAAAGAGACGAATTCGCCCGCGCCCGTAAGCCGGCCCAGCGAGGAAAGCGAGTCACTCGAGGCGAAAAGCCCCGACCAGCGCGCGCCTTCCGAAGGGGGCTGGTAGAGCGCCAGCTTGCCCGAGGCAAGATCGGCAATATCGTCGCACTGCTGCCAGGTAATAGACGAGCATGACCCTGCCTTCCAGCCATCGGCCAGAAGAAGGACGACCTCTTCTTGCACCTCGGGAAAAACCGGCTCGTCAAATGTTGCCAGACGCACCGACGAAAACGACGCCATGAGGAAGGACCGCAAAGGGGCCGCATAATTCACCGTGAGCAGTTCGGCGGGAAGAACCAGACCGAGGCGTCCTCCGGGCTTCAGGAAGGAAACTGAGTGGAGCACGAAGGGCATCCAGAGGGACGAGAGCGAGCTTACGGCAACACCGTGGCGCTCAGCGATGGCTCCGATGGCATCTTTCTGATCGGACGACAGCGACTGAAACCGCACATAGGGCGGATTGCCGATCACCACGTCGAAAGATGGATCGGGCGCAAGCCGAAGAAAATCAGAGACGACGATATTCGCGGAGCACCCTAAGGCTCCCAGTCGCCCGACGGCCTTCTCGGCACTGGCCTCGTGCACTTCACAGCCGACGACATTACGCTCGGCCACGGCAGATTTGCAGCCCAGCGACCGCAGGCGATCAGAGGCGGCGACAAGAAATTCGGCTTCCCCGCAAGCGGGCTCGAGCACGCGGTCGCCCGGAAAGCGAATCGCCCATCGAGCCACGAAGCGCGCTAGCTCGGGCGGCGTGAAGAAGGCGCCACGGGCCTTGCGCGTCCCCGGAGCGTCCTCTGCCGCACTCAGTGCCGAACCATAGGCCATGGCCTGTCGCCTCCTTTCCTGCACGGCATCTCATTGACTTGCCATTCTAGCGCAAAGAAAAGACCCCAGTGTACCCGAACAAGGACACCGAGGCCTTCTTCATGCTTTCTGGTTCAGTGAAAGCGCGCTACTTGCTCTTCGCCTGCTTATCGGCAACGGCCTCTTCCAGAAGCGTAAGCTGCGCGGTCGCCTTCTTGGTGCCGCGGAAGATCATGAGCACGTACACGAGCAGGGCCACCCACAGAAGCGCGTAGGCCGCGATGACGTAGGGGGCGGAGGGCAGGATGGTGGAATAGATATCGGCAAGAATGGGATTCATGTTCGACCTTTCTCGTTGGTTGGCGACTCAAGCGGGATCCTTCGACTCGCTTCGCTCGCTCAGGATGACAAGGGCTAACGTTCGTCGTCGACGGTCTCTTTGAGCGCTTCAACGCGCTGGGTAAGGCGCACCTGGTTGAAGCGCGTACGGTACAGCACGAAGCCCACGAGCAGCATGCCGAGCGCGCACAGACCCACGCACATGCCCATCTCGGGGCTCATACCGCCCTCGCGCAGCACCACGGGGTGAATGGACGACGGAATGAGGCGCGTGATCATGAAGCAGATGGGCACGTCGATGGTGGCGATGATGGCCACAACCGCGGCGAAGGTGGCGCGGCGCTCGGGCTCGTCCACGGAGCTTCTCAGCACGAAATAGGCGATCACGATGAGCATCAGAATCAGATACGTCGTCAGCCGCGGCTCCCAGCTCCACCACACGCCCCACTCGAAGCGGGTCCACATCTCGCCGGTGATCATGGTGAGCACCACGAACAGCAGCGCGATTTCCAGGCAGATGCGCGAGCAGGTGTCGAAGCGCCGGTTCTTCGTCATAAGGAAGCGCACAGCATAGTAGCACCCGAAGCCCAGGGCGAGAAACGACGTGATGGCCACGGGCATATGGAAGTAGAAGATCTTCTGGGACAGGAGCATCTTCTGGGACACCATCACATCCCCGATGAGCTCGGCGCCGTTCACCGCCGCACCCCCGACGGGGGCCACGTAGAAGAACGCCATGAGGAACCCGACCGTGGACAGCACCGCACCCGCAATGAGCGCCGGCACCACCAGCTTGTCGGGCCACTGCCCCACCTCGGGCAGTTTCAATTTCTTATCAGTCACTCAGTCCTCCTTTAGTTGACGACAAAGTCATACAGCACCCAGCTGGCCAGAATCATGATCACGTCGTAACCGGCACCGAGCGCCAGCGACGTGAAAAACCCGTCGGCGAACACGTCTCCCCCCACGAGCGCGCAGGTAGTGGCCGACACGCAGGCGTACAGAAGCGGGAAGATCACGGGCACGAACAAAAGCGCCAGCATGACGTCCTTGCCGCGCGTGGCCGCCGTGATGGTGGAGAGCATGGTGCCGATACCCGCGATACCGATGCTGCCCACGACGAGCGGCACCACGAGCAGCCAGCCCGTATCGGCCGGCGCCGCGAAACTGGAGAAGAACACCCAGTACAGCGGCACGGCGATCACTTCAACCAATGCCAAAAACACCAAATTCGACGTCGCCTTGGCCAAAAAGATCACACCACGGTCGAGCGGGGCTAAAAGCAGGCCCTCCAAGCACCCGTTCTCCGTCTCCTTGGAAAACGAGCGGTTCAGACCCAGAAGCGAGGTGAACACCACGAGCGCCCACAGAAGGCCGCCGGACACCTCGAGGAACTCGGATCCCGGACGGGCGAAGGAGAGCGCCACGCCGAACACCACGATGACGAGGAAGGCGTAGATGCCCATGGACACGATCATGTCCTTGGTGCGGAACTCCGCCTTCAAGTCCTTCGCGAGCAACGTCTTGTACTGCGTCCAGGTGCTGGGAGCTTTGCAGCAGGAGCCACTCATCCCTCCGCGATCAGCCGCGCGGTATTCCGATTCGCGTTTCATCTAGCTCACCCCCATCCCGACGGTGGTGCGGTACAGGTCGGCGAACTCGTCGGGGCTCATCTGATCCTTCTCGCCGAAGTGGACGACGCGGCCGCGAGCGAGCACGAGCACGTGGCTCGCGAGGGCCAGGCCCTTGTCCAAGTCGTGGCTCACCATGACGAACGTGCGATCCTCGCGCACCGAGGCGATCAGCTCGTCGAAGATGTGCATGGCATGGGGGTCGAGCCCCGAGTAGGGCTCGTCGAGCAGCACCACCGACGGGTCGTTCACGAGCGCCCGGGCAATGGAGACGCGCTGGGTCATGCCGCGCGAGAACGTGCGCACCCGATCGAGTCGACGGTGCTTGAGCCCCACAGCGTCCAGAAGCTCTATCACGCGCTTCTGCGGGTCGGCCACGCCGTAGAGCTTCGCGTACAGAAGGAGGTTCTCCTCGGCGGTGAGATCGGGATAGAGCATCGGGTTGTGCGAGATGAGCCCGATGGCCTCGCGGACGCGCTCGGGCTCTTCCTTCACATCGATGCCCGCGAGCGTTATCGTGCCCTCCGTGGGCCGCGACAGCGTAGCGAGCATGCGCAGAAGCGTGGTCTTGCCCGCGCCGTTGGGGCCGAAGACCGACAGGAACGCGCCCTCAGGCAGCGCGAACGACACGTCGTCGACGGCCTTGCGGCCGCCGAACGACTTCGTCAGATGATCGACGGAAAGCGCCGTTTCCACGGGACTACTCCCCCGCCTTCGCGTCAGCCTCGGCATCAGTCTCGGCCTCGGCCTCTGCCGCCGCGTCCGCATCGGGCGCCGCGTCGCCCTCGGCATCTTCCACAAGCGACACCTCCGCGTCCACCGTCTCCTCGACGATGCCCTTGCGGGCCGCAACGTCGCGCGAGGCCTTATCGCGCTCTTTCGGCTCGGCCTCGGCCAACTCAGCAGCGGGCACATCGCCCACGGCTGGGCCGCCGCGACGGCGCTCCGCGCGCTTGGCGAACAGCGGGATGAGGCAGCCCGCCATGAGCAGAGCGAAGCCCACCCACACGAACGAGATGAGCGGATTCACGCGCACGTCCATGGAGAAATCGCCCTCGTCGTTCACGCCGCGGTACACCACGAACAGATCCTCCAGCGGGAACCCGATGACGCTCGCCTCCAGCTTCTGCTGCTGGGTGGCGCTTACCAGCTGCACGGCCGGGTTCACCGTGCCCACGAACTGGCCGTCCTTCGTCACGTCGAAGGTGAGCGCGTAGCGCACGTTGCCGTTGCCGAGCTCATCGATGGAGTTGCCCGTGTAGGTGAGCTGGAAGTCCTGGATGTCAAAGGTCTCGGAAACCGAATCGCTCTCCTCGTCGTAGGGCAGATACCCCGTGATCTCGGTCACGTACATGGACGAGCCGATGAGACCCACCAGGATGATGGCCATGGCGGCGTGGGCCACCGAGCCGCCGAACAGGGCCAGGCGGCGGCGCAGCTTGGCGCCATCGACCCGCTTGAGCGAGCGGACGGCCATGAAAAGCGCGTTGAAGAACAGAAGGCTCGCCACGGCGAAGCCCACCACGGCCAGACCGTTGTAGTAGATGGGGTTGCCCTGCTCGAGCAGGCCCGAAGCCTGGGTGCCGCCCATGTCGATCATGGCCTGGTAGCTGGGCAGAAGGTACGTGACGAAATAGATCATGAGCACGATGAACAGCACGAGCGCGCACAGCGCCGGCACACGGGCACTCCGCCAGAACGCCTTCTTGTCGGTGCGGCGCCAGCCCAGAAGCGGGCAGATGGCGAGCACGGCCAGGTAGGCTATGCCCAAGGGCCGGGCGATGGCATTGTAGGTGCCGGCCGACAGGGACTGGCCGCCGAAGGGCAGCCAGCTCGGCAGGGCCGAGGACACCGTCATATAGGCCAGAAGCACCGCAAACACAATCATGATGAGGTTATTCACGTAGTAGGCCGCTTCCTTCGACATCATGGACTCGATGTCGTCGTCGGCCGCGTCAGTCGCGCCGAAGTTCTTGCGGCGCACGATAAGGCCCACGATGCCGGCCAGAAGCGAGCAGATGATGAGCGCACCGAACATGACGAGCGAAACCGGGTCGCCCTCGAAGGCGTGCACCGACTGCACGAGGCCCGAACGGGTGATGAAGGTGCCCAGCACCACGAAGCAGAACGTCAGGCAGGCGCAGAACACGCTCCAACGCTTGAAGGCGCCGCGCTGGCGGTACACCGTGAACGAGTGGATGAGCGCCACGCCCACGAGCCACGGCAGAAGGCTCGCGTTCTCCACCGGGTCCCAGCCCCAGTAGCCGCCCCAGCCGAGCACCACGTAGGCCCACACGGCGCCCAGCCCGATGCCGACGCCCAAAAGCAGCCACGAGAACATGAGGTAGGGCGTCGAGCGGTTCACCCATTCCGTGGAATCGTCGTTGACGATGAGCGCCGAGATGGCGTAGGCGAACGGAATGGTGAGGCCCGCGTAGCCGATGAACAGCGTCGGCGGATGAATCGCCATGGCCCAGTGCTCCAGAAGCGCGTTCATGGAGCGGGCCGACGCCATGGCCGACAGCGTGCCGTCACCGGTGAAGTAGCGCGCGTCGGTCGCGATGAAGGGCATGTTGCCCTCGGAGAACAGAAGCACCGACACGAAGGCCGTCAGCACGAGCGAGGAAATGGCAAGCGCGCCGTTGTCGAGCGGACGGGTGCTCTTGCGCGTAGCGAACACGAGCACCGCGTTGAACACGGCGATGAGCCACGCCCAGAACAGCAGCGAGCCCTGGCGCCCCGCCCAAAGGCCGGCGAGCTTGTACAGCCACGCCTCAGGAGCCGTCGAGGTGGAGCGGTTATCCAGCACGTACTGGATGGTGTTGTCGCCCGAGAAGAAGCACCACACGAGCACAGCACAGCACACCGTAAGCGCCGCGGCCACGAGAACCGCAGCCACTCTTCCGCCCCAGGCGAAGGTCTCCGAGCGTTCGAAGGAGCGCTTCTTGTAAAGGATGTGGGCCACGCCCAGGCAAAGCACCGAGATGACGCAGCCGGCAAAGGCCACCAGCAGGCCGAGAAGTCCGATCATCGACATGGGCTAGCCCTCCAGTGCGACATCGGTGGCGGCGAACTTGCCGTCATCGCCGAGCGAGCCGGTGAGCACCACCGTAGAGCCCTCGGCCACCTCGTCGGACAGGGCACCCTCGAAGACGACCGGCACCGAATCGCCCGCCTCAGTGTCCACCAAAATGAAGCGGTCGCCCTGGCCCGCGGCCTTCAGCGACCCGGCCCCCACGGAGCCGGCCACCTTCACAACCTTGCCGTAGACGCTCTCGCCATAGCCCAGCAGCTGCTCCACGGTAAGGGCGCTGTCGGCGTTCTCGTACTTCGACGGGCACTTCGTCACCAGCTCGGAGCACTCCAGCACGCCCGCATCGTTGATCTTGCCCGTGCAAATAGCGGTCACGTCGTTGCCGAACGTGGACGAGGCAGCGCCGTCGTAGCGCACCTCCAGCTGCGTGGCGGGGTCGCCCTCCGGGTCGTAAATCTTGAAGGTGAGCACGTCATTGCTCGTGGAGAAGGAATCCTGCACCACGTTGCCCGACACCTGCACCTTCTGGCCCGCCTGGGGATTCTCGGCGGCCTCGGCGATGCTCATGGTCGTGGCGGCGGTGTTGCCCCCCACGAATGCGAGCACCAAGATAAGCACGATGATGATGACGCCGGAGACGGCGATCATCCTCTTCTTCATCTTCGCGTTCATAGTCCTCCTGTTTCTAAGGTACCAAAGCGGTGTGGACCTGCCTCCCCGAAGGCCCGAAAAATTACCAACGGCCAGTATCGCCCAAGCCACGCAGAACCGCGCCTCAAATTCCACTGAAACCAGCAGATCAGCGCAATCGCCATAGTTTCGCAATAAGAAGGGATTTGCTTAGAAAAGACCGGCCGTAGACGAAGGCGCGCACCGCGGGTGGGTGCGCGCCTTCGGGGAGGGTGCCGGCAGGGCGGTCCGGCACGATTATCGAGCGGTGCGCCCCGTCGCCGCAGGGGCGAGGGAGCGCGACGCGCCCTCTAGTAGGTCATGTTCAGCAGGGCGTAGCCAGCCTTCAGCTCGTCCTCGCACTTGTCGAGGTTCTCCTGGGCCAGACCCGGGTTATGAGCGCCCTCGGAGTTCTCCACCATTACGTAGTCCCAGTAGAACTGCGCATGGCGGTGAATCTGGCGGGCTTGCTCCAGGGTGGCCTCATCAAGGGAGTCCTTCTGCTCGGCCAGGGTCTTGATGTAGGCGTCAAGCTTGGCCGCCAGCTCGTGCTCGCGGTCGGTGGTCTCCTTCTGCCACTGGACGATCTGCCCGGGCAGGTCGGCGTGGCAGCCCTCGCACTTCTCCATGATGGCCGGATCCTCGGTGGGGTTCACCAGGTTGTGAGAGCTGTACTCGGTGCCATCCTCGGCCTTGGCGGGGGCCATGTGGCAGTCGGCGCAGGTGTAGCCCTGCTTTGCCATGGAGGACTGCGCGCCTCCGTAGATGGTCTCGAACTCGGGATGCTGGGCCTTGAGCATGGGCGCGCCGGTCTCGGTGTGCTCCCAATCCTTGAAGCCCATCTCGTCGTAGTAGGCGAGAATGGCCTCGGCGGTCATGCCCTCGAGCCCCGTGTAGGGATTCGTGGTGGCCTTGGTCTCGGGGGCGAAGTAGTACTCGTTGTGGCACTGGCCGCACACCTGGGAATCGGTGGAGACCTTATCCACATCGGAACCCATGGAATTCACGAAGAACTTCTGGGTGACCGTGGTCTTCGTCGGGTCGTTCTCATGGCAGTTGTAGCAGCTGATGGGCTCGGTCATCTGCATGAGCACCTCGGCGAAGGGCTTCTGGTAGGCCGAATCGCCCTCGGAGTTCACCATGGCGGTGTACTGGGGCGTCTTGCAGGTGATGCAGTTGGCCAGCGTGTTCTCGTTCACGCGGGGCGTCTCGGCCACGGACTGCAGGCTGTAGGGATGCCCCGCCGCCTCGTCGTAGCCCTTGGCGAAGCCGTAGCCGGCGTACATGGTCACCAGCTCCGGGTACTCGGTCAGGTAGTCCTGCTTGCCCTGGGGGCTGTTGGACTCGTTGGCCATATAGGTTTGGTACTCGTTGGGGTAGATGTCCTTCCAAGATTCCGCCACCACGACGCCGAAGGAATCGGGCTCGGGGGTCTCGGCGGGAGCCGCGGCCGCGGGGGCATCGCTTCCTCCCCCGGACGGCGCCGCCGCCGGTTCCTGGGCGGCCGGCGCGCAGGCGGCCAGCGCCGCGACGAGCGCCACGGTACCTGCCGCGACGGCCGCCGTCTTGAACGTCGATCGTTTCATGGTCCCTCCTTTTGATCGCTTGTCTCACGGGCGGCCGCGCCCTGGACGGCCGCAACGATAGCCCAAGCTTACGCCGTGAATCCCGCCACCGAAAAGGGACAGTTTCGCTCATATTCATGGGGACAGCAACAGCAGAGGAAGGGGACGGTTACACCTTGCTTACATTTCTTCTCGGGAAGGGACGTCCGGCGAGCCGATTCCCCCGGCTGCAACCGTCACTGCGACATCAACGTCTTTGCGACTTCTCGCCAATCCGCTTTCGGTACCCTTTTGGGAACGGCGGGGGCGCCCAAAGCGGAAGCGCAGGGCGGAAGTAGGGCACACGTCAACGCAGGCGCCACAGGCCATGCAGTCGCCGGCGCGCACGATCGTATCCTCCCCCGCCAGCGCCGGCGCGAGGATCTCGGGATCGGCGAGGCAAACGTGGGTGCACTTGTCGCAGTGGATGCAGGCGTCGTGATCAATGGCGACGTTCACCTGCCCCGCGCGCCCGAGCACTTGGAAGGTGCCGCCCAAGGGGCACAGCGCCCGGCACCACAGACGGCGGCTGACAAGCAGCTCGGCGATGGCGATGGCCAAAAGCGTGCCCGCACCGGCGAAGCCCCCGAATACGAGACCCTTGTTCACCGCGCCGATGGGCGAGATCAGCTCGAAGACGGGAAAGCCCACGAGGGCCGACAGCAGCACCACCGCCACTGCCACACCGATCTTCGCGCGCCGCGGCACCGTGCGCTCGGGCACTTCAATGCCGAGCCGTCGACGAGCCGCATCCACGCCCTCGCCGACGAGGTTCACCGGGCACACCCAGCCGCAAAAGGCGCGCCCGCGCACGAGCCCGTACACCACGACGACGAGCAGAGCGCCCGCAAGCGCCGAAGCCGCCAGCATACTGCGCGACGCCGCCATCGCTTCCATGGCGCCCAGCGGGTCGAACAACGGCACGCCGGCAACGCTCGAGGAGGACAGGCTGCCGAAGAACACGCCTTCGGCCGGCGTCGTCACTTCCCCATCGCCGCCCGCGAACAGCCCCGCCAGCCCCCATCCGGCCAGCAGCGGCGGCAAGCAGAACAACCCCAACATGCAAACCTGCACCACCCGCCGCACCAGCGTTATCTTTCCCATAGACCGAGTCACAGGTCATTCCTCCCAACCAAGGCAATGATCAAAGGAGATACGGGGTGCCTTGACCGAGCGAGTTCCGCAGCGAACGAAACAGCCCAGTGGGCTGTTTCGCCGAGCGAGGACTGTCTGAGCGAATCAAGGTACCCCGTAGCTCCGCTTTTGGGCGACTTTCTACCCGAGTGTCTCATCCTCAAAGTTGACGTACACGAGATTCACGTTCAGCACCCCTGGAATCTGAATGAACCGGCTCGAAATCTCGTGCGAGGCGCCGGTGGAGGAAGCCTCGATGGTGACGACGATCTTGTACCCGCTCACCTCGTGCACCTCCACCCCCTCCATGGCCGAAAGCGCCCGCGCCACCTCGTCCACCGATTCCGGCCGCGCCTCCACCACCAGTGAGGAGATGACCACCTTCTCGTCTTCCATCCCCTACTCCTGGGCCACCGGATGGCAGGTGATGCACTCGGCGCGGGGGCCGTCGATCTCGTGAGTGGACGCATCCCCGCCCACGTAGTGGTCGGCAGGCAGCGGCGTGGCGGCCGCCAGGAACACCTCCACCTCGTCGCTGCCGCCGTGGCAGCCGAAGCAGCCGGCTGCGCCCAGGCTCTCGTAGCGGCCCTCGTGGCTCGCCGTCATGAGCGGCGGCTCCCCGGGATTGTAGGTGGCACCGGTGTCGGCCATCTCTTGGGCGCACCCGGCCAGCGCCGCGGCCCCCAGCACGCCGGTCAGCACGGCGGCGCAGATCATCTTCGACTTCTTCATGGTCCGCATGGGTACCCCTCCTTAAATCTTCTCGATGGAAACGCAGGTCTTCTTGAAATCGGGCTCTTTCGAAAGCGGGCAGTAGGTGTCCTGCACCACGAGGTTGATCAGCGTCTCCTCCGCGAAGAACGGCGCGAACACCATGCCCGCGGGCGGACGGGTGCGGCCGGCCGTGGACACCGTGATGTCGCAGGTGCCGAAACGCGAGGTGAGGCGCACGCGATCGCCGTCGGTCACGCCGAGGCGCTCGCAGTCGGCCGGGTTCATGTCCAGCAGCGCCTCGGGCAGCGCGCGATTGAGCTCGGGCACGCGGCGGGTCATCGATCCGGTGTGCCAGTGCTCCAGCAGACGGCCCGTGCAGAACCAGAACGGATACTCGTCGCTGGGTTCCTCCGCCGGCGGCTCGTAGGGACGGAACACCGCCGAGGGCTTCTTGTCGGCGGATTTGTAGAAGCTCACGCCGCCGGCCTTGTCGTGCTCGCCGTAGGTTTCCACGCCGTACTCATCGAAGCCGTCCTCCTGGGGGCCGTCGCAGAAGCGCCACAGCGTCGGCAGCCACTTCCCGTCCACCTCGCGCACGGGCCAGGTGAGGCCATGGTTGTAGATGTACTCCTCGTAGGGGGCCAGCTGCTTGGCCTCCATCTTCAGCTTCGCCTCGGCGTTGATGGCCTCGGCGTCCGGGTTCAGGCTCGGGTTGCTGAAGGTGCGGTACTCCTCCCAGATGCTCGAGCACACCTCGCGGTCGGTACCCTTGAAAGCGCCGGCCTCGGCGTCGTACCAGGCGCCGAACAGGTGGTCGAAGGCGTCCTCGCCGCCGATCTGCTCGCCGGCCAGCACGCGCTTGGCCACTTCCATGAGCATCCAGAGATCCCACTTGGCCTCGCCCGGGGCGTCCACGGCCTTCTCGAACACGGCCGTGCGGCGCTCGCCGTTGCCGAAGGCGCCCTCGCGCTCGACCCACATGGCCGCCGGCAGCACCACGTCGGCGTACTGGCAGGACAGCGTCGGGTACACCTCGGACACGCAGATGAAGGCGTCGTTGATGCCCGTGAGGTCGCCGCGTCCGAGGAAGCGAGTGAGGTTGGGCATCGACACGGCCCAGTTGTTGTGGGCGCTCCAGAGGAAATCGATACCGCCCTTGGAAAGCTCGCGGAACATCTTCACCGTGTGGTAGCCGGGTTTCTCGATGGCGTCCAGGTATCCGTTGGGCAAGTCCCAGATGGCCTCGGTGTAGCGGCGGTGATCCGGGTTCTTCACCACCAGGTCGGCGGGAAGGCGGTGCGAGAAGGTGCCCACCTCGCGGGCCGTTCCGCAGGCCGTGGGCTGGCCGGTCAGCGAGAAGGCGCCGTCGCCGGGACGGGCGTAGCGACCGGTGAGCAAGTGGATGTTGTAAATGCAGTGGTTCATCCAGGTGCCGCGGTTGTGCTGGTTCACGCCCATGGTCCAAAGCGAGAGCACCTTGCGGCTCTTGTCGGCGAACACCTCGGCCAGCTCCTGGATATCCTCGGCCGGCACGCCGGAAAGCTCGGAGGCGTACTCCAGGGTGTAGGGGGCCAGACGCGCGGCGAAGGCTTCGAAAGTGATGGGCTCCACATTGTCGACGGCCTGGCCGATGTCGCTCTTGTCGTAGCCGTCGTCGGTGGCGTTGCCGATGTTCTCGGTGCCCTGCTTGAACTGCACGTGGTCGGCCACGAAGTCGTGGTCGTACTTGTCGTTCACGATGAGGTAGTTCGCGATGGCGTTGGCGATGGCGATGTCGCTGCCCGGGCGGAAGGTGAGCACCTTGTCGGCCGAGGCCGAGGTGCGAGTGGTCATGGTGGTCACGTCGTAGTGGCGCACGGCCTCGTCGGCGAGCTTGCGGGCCGTCAGGCGCGAGTACAGCATGGGATGGGCCTCGGCCATGTTGGCGCCCCAGGTGACGAAGACGTCGGTCTCGTCGATGTCGGCGTAGCAGCCGGCCGGCTCGTCGGTCTGGAAGACGTTCATGAAGCCCACGACGGCCGAGGCCATGCACAGACGCGCGTTGGGGTCGATGTTGTTGGAGAGCAGGCCCGCCTTCCAGAACTTCGCCGTGCAGTAGCCCTCCACGATGGGCTGCTGGCCGCTTCCCCAGAACGCCAGGCGGCTCTTGTCGGCCTTCCACGTGTCGCGGAGCTTGCCCGCCACCAGATCGAGCGCCTCGTCCCAGGTGGCCTCGCGCAGGCCGTCGGGCGTGCCCTTGGTGGACTTGTCGTCACGGATGAGCGGGGTGGTCAGGCGATCCTCGCCGTACAGCGCGCCGGCCAAGTAGTAGCCCTTCACGCAGTTCAGGCCACGGCTCGAGCCGTTCTCCGGGTCGCCCGTGACCGAGATCACCTTGCCGTCCTTGGCCTCCACGATGACGCCGCAGCCGCAGCCGCAGAAACGGCACACGCCCACGGTCTTCACGGAGTCGCCGCCCGAGGTTGCCGCGTCCCCGCCGGTGCCGGCGAGCGACGAGCAGCCGGCCATGGTGCCGGCAGCGGCCGCCGAGGCGAGGGCCACGGCGGTGCTCTTAACGAAGGTGCGTCGAGTCAGTTCCATCTTGTTCCTCCCTTTCGGTCGAGGGCGCCGGACGCCCCGCCTTCGCGTATCTGCTAGGCCGCGCCGTTGCGGCGGGCCACGTAGGTTTCCTCTTGGGCGCCGGTGGGCACCACCACAATGGCGGGCGCGGGGTCGCTCACCGGGCAGCGCTGCTCGCACAGGCCGCAACCCGGGCACCCATCGGGCACCACCTGCGGCGCGAACACCGCGTGGATGTCGTCGCCCTCGCGGGGCCGGTAGTCGATGGTGATGGCCTCGTCGATGAGCGGGCAGGCGCGGTAGCACACCTCGCAGCGCATGCCCTGAAACGACAGGCAGGTGTCCTCGTTGATAACGGCCACACCCATACCGGCACCGCGGCGCTCGGCAGGCACCTCCAAAGCGCCCGTGGGGCAGACTGCCGCGCAGGGAAATTCCACGCACAGGCGGCAGGCCTGGGACCGCGCGTTCACAAAGGGCGTGGAAGCCTCGCGCCCCGCGTTCAGAGGGGCCGCATGAATGGCCTGGTAGGGGCACGCCTCAAGACAGCGGCCGCAACGCACGCAGCGCGCGGCGAAGTGCTCGGGCGCGCCGGCGCCGGGCGGCCGCAGCAAGGGCAATGGCGACGGCGCAGCAGAGGCGACCGCGCTCGCCGCGAAGACGCCCGCGGCGGCCAAGGCGGCGATTCCCGTCAAACGCATAGCCAAACCCTCTCTGTTGCTCGTGCGACCGACGCGCGGGCGGCGCAGTGTCGCGCCCTTCTCGCAGCGCCCCGGCGGTACCCTGCGGCATCCTTTCCGCAGCAATCTCACCGGCACTCGAGCGGCACCCTCCCGCAAGCCGGATTACTTCGGCGCACAGTCTAGATGGCAACCGTCCCCATCGCGAAGGGACAGTTGCCCGTTATTTCATGGGGACGGTTGAAAAACCCGGATGGGGACGCCTCCATGGGGCTTTCACATTTGCTAAGCTGTTGAGTCAGGAAATGAAGAACCGTCTGAGCAAATCAGAATGCTCGCGATCACGCCAAGAGGCGATTCGCAACCGGGAGGCCCCATGCACTTGGACGAGCACAGCGACACCCCCTTCTACCGCCAGCTGGAGGCCCAGCTGCGGGAAGGCATCGAGAGCGGCACCTACCCCACCGGCTCGCGCCTCCCCTCCATCCGAGGGCTGGCGTCCGATCTGGGCTGCGCGCGCAACACCGTCGAGCAGGCCTACCATCTGCTCGTGCAGGAAGGCTACGTGGCAAGCCGCCCCGGTAGCGGATACGTCGTGCAGAATGTGGCCTACCTGCAGCCGGACGCCTCGGCACCCTCCTGCGCCGTGCTGCTGGGAGGTTCCCGGCGGAAAGCCCGCTACGACTTCACCTATGGCAACCTGGAGCCCGGCACCTTCCCCGCCACCGCCTGGCGGGCCATCACCGACGACATCCTGCTGTCGGTGGAAGCCGCCGGCTGCGACGCCTACAACGACCCGTTCGGGGAGGAGAGCCTGCGCGCGGCCATTGCGTGGCGGCTGGTCACGCAGCGCGACATCGATTGCACCCCCGAGCAAATCGTCGTGCAGGGCGGCACGCAGACCAGCGTCCAGAACCTGCTGACCCTCTTCGATGCCGCCCGGGACACCGTGGCCATGGAAGACCCCGGCTACGACGGCGTGCGCTCGGTCATTGGACGGGCGCGCTTCGCCATCAGGCCCTGCCGGGTGACCGACGACGTCCGCGTGTTCCTCTCCGACCTCGAGTCCTCGGGGGCGCGCCTGGCCTACCTCACCCCCTCGAGCCAGTTCCCCACCTGCCGCATCATGCCGACCGACGTGCGCGAGCGCGTGCTCGCGTGGGCCGAGGCCGCCGACGCCTACATTCTGGAGGACGATTACTGCCGCGACTTCCGCTACCGGGAGCGCTCGCTGGCACCGCTGGCCTCCATGGACGGGCGAGGGCGCGTGATCTACATGGGCACGTTCTCGAAATCGCTCTCGCCCGCTTTGCGGATGAACTACCTCGTGCTGCCCACGCCCCTTCTTAAGCGATGGCGCGAGGCCTTCGCCAGCTCGTACTCGCCGGTGCCCTGGCTCAACCAGCAGGTGCTCGCGCGCTTCATGACCGACGGCTCGTGGGATCGCCACCTCCGTCGCGTGCAGACGAGAAACCGCCGCAAGTACGACGCGCTCACGGCGGCGCTGCGCGAGTACATGGGCGACAAGGTGGACGTGCTGGAATGCGGCACGGGGCTTCACCTGCTCGTGCGCGTGCGCGACGGGCGCAGCCAGGACGAACTCGTGGCCGCTGCGGCTGCCGCCGATGTGGCGGTGTATCCCACCAAGAAGTACTGGGCCAACCCCGCCTGCGCCACCAAGGGCGTCGTGCTCGTAGGGTTCTCCTCCATCGCCGAGGCAGACATCCGCCCCGGCATCGCCGCCCTGGCCCGCGCGTGGTTCGGGTAGGCGGCGATAGCTGCTGCGGTCTCAGCCGTCACCCGTAGCACGACACGCCTTTTTGCCAAGCATCACCACCGATTTGGACATTATGTCCCCTCGTGCTACTTCGTTTTGGCAAAAACCCATGTCGTGCTACGGATTTTTGTCTGATTTGGACCCATCAGCCGTAGCACGAAGCGTCTTTTTGTCGGAGTTCTTCTACGATTGCGGCAAAAAGGTGCCTCGTGCTACGACCAACGTCCGAGAACAGCCCTTTCTACCGGTTCGCAACGTATGCACTGCCTTGCTCTAACGCAACGATGTTGACGGGTGCATCATGGACGTCTCGCACGGCGAGCCGCTCGACCAGCTGGCAGGCGCGGATGAGGCCGATGGAGGCGCCGGGAAAAGCAGGCAGAAACGTGTCGTAGAAGCCGCCGCCGTAGCCCAGACGGAAGCCTTCGCGGTCGAAGGCGAGGCCGGGCACGAGGGCCACGGGACAGGCGAAGACGGCGGGGCGCACTTCACGAGAGGGGTCGTCAGGGGGTTCTTCCACGCCGAAGGAGCTGCGCACGAGCCTGTCGAGGGATTCCACTGCATACCAGCGCATCTCGCGCGTGCCCGGAACAACGCGCGGCAGGCACACGGTTTTCCCCGCTTCCCACGCGCGCTGGATGAGCTCGCGCGTATCCACTTCCGCGCCGAAGCTCAGATAGGTGAACACCGCATCGGCCGCCGCGAACTCCGGCAGCGCCGCCACATTCCGCGCGATCGCCTCATCGATGGCGCGCCGCTCCCCCACAGACAGCCCCTCGCGCACCGCTTTGAACTGCGCCCGCATCAGCGCCTTGCCCGTTGTTGCATCCATCGACATCCCCTTCCGCTCGCCCCTCGTAGGGACGGTGCTTGCGCCGCCCTCCCAACTGCAACCCACTACCGCTCCCGACAAGGGGCGACCGAGGTCGCCCCCTACGGAGGCAGCAAAACAAAGCGGGCCCCGGTCTCCCGAGGCCCGCGTCATTTCCGTGGTGGAGATGATGGGATTCGAACCCACGACCCCCACGTTGCGAACGTGATGCTCTCCCAGCTGAGCTACATCCCCACGAAGGTGTGCGCTTTCGCGCAAGGCAGTAGTTTGCCCGATTTCGAAGCGGTTGTCAACCGCGTGCTTTAAGAGACCACACGTTCTTCCAGCGAGTAGTCCACCAGCTCCATGGACTCATCCACGAACGGCGCGAACAGCGGCTCGCCGTTCTGGGACAGCTCCACCATACCAGTGAGCACGTCGACGTACTGATAGGATTGACGAGCGGTGCGACCGCGCTTGCGGTCGACTTCCATGATGAACAGCTGCGGGTGAACCTGGGTGAGCACGCCTTCGCTCTCGACGATCTTCGAGCGGCCCATGTTGGCGCGCACTTTCAATCGTTGACCGACGAAATCATTCAAGGTATCATGAATGCCATCGACGATCTTTGCCTGCTTGGCCAAATCCATTGACTAACTTCCTCACATGTTGGCGGTACAAGTACAGCCCCATATCATACCACGATTGTCAACCCCCGCAACTTTTTTCGGTCGCGGGAAGTGCGACAGCCTTTAGCGGAGCACCGTCGCACTTACCCTCTGAGTCGGTGCGCAAGACAAGTGACGGAGGAATAGACCCCAGCCTGTGCGACCGCACCATTTGCTTACCGACCTTGCCTGCGTCTGCAATTTAATGCCCCCTAGAAGGCCGCGACGGGATTACCGTTCAGTGAAGAGGCTCAGGTTCGAAGGCGCAACCGCCTGTCGCACCGCTACAATGGCGCTTGCCCAGAGAACAAGCGCTTCGGGAGGTATTTCATGGCACTCATCGTGATGACGGACTTCGATTTCGGCGATTGCGACTTCGAGCGGAAGATGGTGGAGGCCGCGGGCATCCAGTTCAAGAGCTTCGACGATGCCCGCAACCGTACGCCTGCCGAGATCATCGAGCATTTGCGCGGAGCCGATGGGGCCATCACCTCCTACGGGCGCTTCACCGCCGAGGTGTTTGCGGCGCTCCCCCAGCTGAAGGTGGTCAGCAAGACCGGCACCGGGGTGGACAACATCGATGTCGCGGCGGCCACGGCCGACGGCTGCGCCGTGTGTAATGTGCCCGGCTACGGCACCGAGGTGGTGAGCGATCACGCCATCGCTCTTGCGCTCGCGTGCCTGCGACGCATCAATGAGATCGATGCCGACATGCGCGCCGGCATCTGGGACTTCCATCGCCGCCGTCCTCTGGGCCAGGCGCACGGGCGCACCTTCGGCGTCGTGGGCTACGGCAACATTGGACGCGCGGTGGCCCGGAAGGCGCGCGGACTCGGGTTCGACGTCGTGGTGTGGGATCACAAGGGCCACCCCGGCCGCCTCACGCCGGAGGATTTCCCCTACGTGACCCTCGAGAACCTGCTGAAGACCGCCGACGTGGTCAGCTTCCACACGGCGCTCGTGCCGGCCACCCATCATCTGCTGAACGCCGACAACCTGAAGCTTATGAAGGACGACGCCATCGTGGTGAACACCTCCCGTGGCGCGGTCATCGACAACGACGCCGTGGCCGCCGCTCTTTGCGCGGGCAAGCTCTGGGGCGCCGGCATCGACGTGTTCGAGCACGAGCCGGTCTCGCCGGACGCCCCCATCATGCACGCGCCCCACACCGTGCTCACCTCGCACGCCGCCTATTGGTCCGAGGAGTCCGCCGTCGAGCTGCGGCGTCGCTGCACCCAAAACGCCATCGACGTCGTGTGCGGCCGCACCCCCGAGGCCTGCGTGAACCCCGAAGCGCTTTCCCGCGCCCTCGCGAAGTAGCCGGACGCAAGCAGCCGCAACGGTCGCAGGTGCGGTTCCACAGTTGGAAAATGTGCTTAAATCCTCCTTTGCAGAATGTGGGTAGCGCATCCGCCGCCGCGCGCGTTGCCCT
>OLRK01000474.1_pt1 | contig 46164 bp, 35 predicted proteins | sample 1672911 | NCBI WGS metagenome assembly OLRK01 (sample SAMEA3136736, study PRJEB25190) | human gut metagenome | biome: human gut; feature: human-associated habitat; material: faeces | place: Austria | collected 2013
AAGTTGGGCGCGTCCACGGTATCGGGCCCCACGGCAATGGTGAGGGTGATGGTCGCCCCCTTCTGCTGCTTGGTGCCGCCGGCCGGGTCTTGCGCAAGCACCGTGCCCTCGTCGACGGATTCGTCTTCCTTGGTCGTAATCTGCACCTGGAAGCCGGCCTGCTCCAGCGTGAAGGTGGCCTCCTGCTCGGTGTTGCCCACCACGCTGGGGACCTCAATGAGCTCGTCGGCAGGGGCCGCCGGCTTGAAGCCGCCGGAAACGGCGAACGCGATGCCAGCCACCAGCGCAATGGCCAAAATGGCGCAAAGGGCGATGATGACGGGTTTCTTGCTCTTCTTCGTGTTGGCATCGTGGAAGTTCGTCGCCTGGAAATTGCCCGTGGAGCTCGGCGACATGGCCGCCGTGCCGCCGGCAACCGTCGGCATAACCTGGGTGCTCGTCATGCCCGGCACCGCACCCGGCACCGCGCCCATCATGCGGGTCTGGGCCTCGGTGAACGACGAGCTCATCGCGCCAGCCGGCAGGGTGACGGGGCGTCCGGCCAGGTAGTCCATCAGCGCGATGCGCATGTCGTTAGCCGTGGCGAAGCGACGCGCCGGATCCTTCGAAAGGGCCACCATGATGATGTCCTCAAGGTCGGGATCGATGTTCGGGTTGATGGAAGAGGGGGCCGCCGGTTCGTCCTTCACCTGCTGCATGGCCACTGATACGGCGTCTGGACCGTCGAAGGGCAGCTTGCCCGTGGTGGCCTCGTATAGCACGATGCCCAGCGAGTAAATGTCGCTGGCGGCGGTGAGGTCCTTGCCCTGGGCCTGCTCCGGCGAGATGTAATGGGCGGTGCCCAGCACAGCGGAGGTTTTGTCGTTCACGGAGTTCTTCGCTCGGGCGATGCCGAAATCCATCACCTTCACGTTGCCGTCGGGCTGCACCATGATGTTCTGCGGCTTGATGTCGCGGTGGATGATGTCCTGGTTGTGGGCCACGGTGAGGGCCTGGCACACCTGGGAGCCGATTTCAGCGGCCTTGCGCTGGTTGATGGCGCCGCGCTGCTGAATGGCGGTCTTCAGGTCGGACCCGCGCACGAATTCCATGACGATGTAGTAGGTCTCGTCGTCCTGGCCCCAGTCGTACACGTTCACGATGTAGGGGCTCTGCAGATTCGCGGCAGCGGCGGCCTCCTGGCGGAAGCGCTGGGTGAAAGAGGGGTCGGCGGCGAATTGCGGCAGCATCACCTTCACGGCGACGACGCGGCCCAGCGTGCTGTCCTGGGCGCGGTACACCTCGGCCATGCCGCCGATGCCGATGCGGTCCTTTATCTCGTAACGGCCGCCAAAGACCTTGCCCGTCATTGTTCCCTGTCCGGTCACCTTGATACTCCTTAAAGTTCCATGTACGAGTGCGTTTGCGGTTTAAGTATGCGAACTCTGGTGAGTCTTGCCATTGTACTACAGCGCCCCCGTCACTTCGAGAGCCGTTTCCAGAACGTCGTGGGCGGCGCTGGCACCGGCCCCCGACTCGCCCTTTTCGATGACGACGGCCACCACGACCTTGGGGTCGGCAGCGGGGGCCATTCCCACGAACCAGCTGTCGTCGCTGCCATCGCCGCGCTCGTGGGTGCCGGTCTTGCCGGCCACGGCCACGTCGTCTAGGGCCGCCTTGCCGCCGGTGCCTTCGGTGACGACGCCCTTCATGATGTCGATCTCAGCGGCGGCGGTGTCGGCGTCCATGGCCTGCTTCAGCTTCACGGGAATGGGCGAGAAGCTGCGCTCGCCGTTGGCGTTGTAGATGCCGTCGACCAGGTAGGGCTGCATGATGGCGCCCTCGTTGGCGATAGCGGAACCTACCAGCGCCATTTGCAGCACGGTGGCCTGGGGGCCGGCGGGGCTTTCATGCTCGCCCACGGGCTCGCCGCAGGCGGCCCAGGCCGTCTCCCAGGTGGTCATCTCCTCGGGGTCGGGCATGAGGGACGTGGCCAGGGGAAGGTCGAAGGGGATAGCCTCGTTGAACCCGAAACTTGTGGCCATCTGCACGAGCAAATCGCTGCCGAGTTCCACGCCCACCTGGCCGAACACCGTGTTCGACGAGTACCACAGGGCCTGCTCCAGGGTGATTTTGCCGTAGGAGCGCTTCTTCACGTTGGTCACCGGCGCGTTGCCGATGTCCATCTCGCCGGGGGAGTCGTACACCGTGTCCGCCGTGGCGATGTGGTTCTGCAGCGCGGCGGCCAGGGTCACCATCTTGAAGGTGGAGCCTGGCGCGTACAGCGCCTGGGTGGCGCGGTTGAACAGCTCGGAGGAGTCGCTGCCGCCGTCCGCAGCCGCCGTGAGCAGCTCCTCGTAATTGGCGGCGTCGAAGGTGGGGGAGGAGGCCAGGGCGTACACGGCGCCGGTCTCGGGGTTCAAGGCCACCACGGCGCCCACCTGCCCGGCCAGGGCGTCCTGGGCCGCCTGCTGAATGCGGGAATCGATGGAAAGCACGACGTCGTTGCCCTTGGTCTGGATGCCCGCGAGCGAGTTCACTACGTCGGTGAAGCTGGCGAAGTTCTGCTCGCCGCGCAGGGTGTCGTTGTAGGCGGCCTCGATGCCGGCGGTGCCGAAGCGCTGGGAGGTGTAGCCCACGATGTGCGCCGCCAGCTCGCCAGCCGGATACTCGCGCTTATAGGAGCCGTCCTCCTGGCGTACCGAGGTAGCGAGCACCGTGCCGTCGGCGGTAGAGATGGTGCCCCGCTCCATGCGCGCTTCCTTGGCGATGGTGTGGTTGTTCGACGGCATGCTCTGGTACTCCGGCGCCTTGATGACCATGAGGTAGGTGAGGTTCGCCACCAGTACCGCGAAGAGCACCGAGAAAACGATCATGGTGCCGGTGAGCCGCTTGCCCAAGGCCACGCGTCCCAGCACTGCGTCCGATCCGTGGGCGCCGATGGCCCCGGTCTGGCGCATTTCGGAATTCACGCCGGTGCCCTCGTCTCCGCAGCGCAGCAGGCAGCCGACGATGATGAAGCTGGCGATGAGCGACGAGCCGCCCTGGCTGATGAAGGGCAGCGTGATGCCGGTCAGCGGGATGAGGCGCGTGACGCCGCCGACGATGATAAACGCCTGCAGCACGATGATGGAGGTGAGGCCCACGGCGGTGAACGAGCTGACGTCGGATTTCGCCCGGGCCGCCGTGACAATGCCGCGGATGGCGAAGCACAAATACAGCAGCAGCACACCGGCCGCGCCGAGCAGGCCCGTTTCCTCGGCGATGACCGGGAAGATGAAGTCGCTCTCGGCGACGGGGATGCCGCCCTCGGCTACGGGCTGACCGCCCATGCCCCGGCCGATGCCGGTGCCGAACAGGTCGCCGTCGGCGATGGAATACAAGCTCTGCACCAGCTGGAAGCCGCCGCCCTGGGCCTCGGCGAAGGGGTCCTGCCAAATGGCGACGCGGGTCTGCACGTGGCCCATCATGCCGTAAAGGGCCACGGCCGCAATGGCCGCAAGCCCAATGGACACCACCAGGTAGAGCTTCTTCCCCGTGGCCACATACAGCATGATGACGAACACGGAAAACAGCACCAGGGCGAGGCCGAGGTCTTTCTCCAGCACGACGACGATGAAGGCGAGCGCCCACATGACGATGAGGGGCAGAAGGGTGGCGAGGCTCGGCAGCCACAGCGGCCCTACCTTCCACGTGAACACCGAAAGCATCTCGCGGTTGGCGGCCAGGTAGGCGGCGATGAAGAACACGATGAGAATCTTCGCCAGCTCGCCGGGCTGGAAGCTGAAGCTGCCGAAGCGCAGCCACAGCTGGCCGCCGCCGGATTCGTAGCCGATGACCGGCAACATGGGGGAAAGCAGCAGCAGAATGCCCACGATCATGAGCGTGTACTTGTAATTGGCGAGCTTGTCCAGGTTGCGCACGACGGCGAGCGTGGCGATCATGGCCGCGATGCCGATGAACAGCCACAGCAGCTGATTCACGGCCAAATCGGGCACAATACGGGTGACGAAGGCGATGCCGACGCCCGACAGCGCGAACGAGATAGGCAGGATGGCCGGGTCGGCCGCCGGGGCGAGCAAGCGCACGGCAATGTGGGCCACAAGGAATGCGGCGAAGATGCCGAGGGGCACGCCCAGGGTGTTGAAGGAGAGCTCCTGCCCGCCGGTGACCACCATCATGGCAAAAAGCACGATGACGATGGGCGAGGCGATGAGCAGAAGCATCAGCTCTATGTTGCGCCGGGTCATCGGTTGGTTCCTCCCGAGGTGCCCCCGGCCGTGCTACCTCTTGCGCCAGCGTCGGGGTTGCCCGTGCCCTTGCCGGTCGTGCCGGAGCCGGCACCGGCCGGGGGTTCAGTGTCTTGCGAGTCCGTGCCACCCTGCTCGCCACCGGCCGCGCCGCCGCCAGCACCTTCCGTACCCTTCGCGGGTTCCTCAGGCTGGTTGGCCTCAGCCGCTGCCCGGGCCGCTTCCTCTTCGGCGGCGCGGCGGTCGGCGATTTCCTTCTCGTATTCCGCGACGAGGCTGTTGGCGGCTTCCAGGGAATCCACCTTGACGCCCTCCTCGCGCAGGCGGTTGGCAGTGCCCGGCTGCAAGTCGTCCAGAGCCACGTCGGTCACGCGGTCGAGGTGATTGAACGAGAATCCGAAAATGTCGCCGGGAACACCCTGGTACACGGCGACCTTCCCATCCTGGGCCACCAAATAGGCGGCGTTGGACGCCAGGTAGTTGAACCCATAGGCGCAACCGGCGATGATGGCCACCAGCAAAAGCGCCAGCATGATAGCCGTCGCGCGGCTCTTGCGCGTCAGCTTGCGGCGGTGCTGCTCGGCCAGGCCCGTCACGTCCACGACGATGACAGTGACGTTGTCGTAGCCGCCCCGGCCCACGGCCTCGTTCACCAGCTGGGCCGCGCAGCGCTGGGGCTCGCTGTGGCTGGCGAGGATCTTGGCAATCTGGTCATCTTCCAACATCGTGGAAAGCCCGTCGGAGCACAGAAGCAGACGGTCGCCGGCTTCCACGGTCAGCTCGAACAAGTCCGGCTGGGTGCGCGGGTCGCTGCCCAAGGCGCGGGTGATGACCGAGCGCTGGGGATGAACGCGGGCCTCGGCCTCAGTAATTTGCCCGGCCTCAATAAGGTCGGCCACAAGCGAGTGGTCGCGGGTGAGCTGCTGCATCTGCCCCTTATGCAAAAGGTAGGCGCGCGAGTCGCCCACCTGGGCGATGACGAGCTTGTCCTTCTCCAGCATAGCGGCGGTGCAGGTGCAGCCCATGCCGGCGCGGCCGACGCCCTCGCGGGCGGCGCGGATGATGGCGAGGTTCGCCTCTTCCACGGCCTGTCCCAAAGCCGAGGCATCGGGGTGCGCCGGCGCGCGGTCGCAGATGACGTCCACGGCGATTTCGGATGCTACTTCCCCCGCGGCGTGGCCGCCCATGCCGTCGCACACCACGTACAGCGGCGGGGCAACGGCCAGCGAGTCCTCGTTGTGCTCGCGTACGCAGCCGACGTCGGTGCGACTGCCGAAAGTAGCGCCGCTCTTCTTGCGCTTTGCCCGGGCCATTACTGGTTCCTCACGCGGATGTCGACGTCGCCGATGGTGACGAGATCCTTGTTGCGCAGGGCCACCGGGTCATGGACGGGGCGGCCGTTCACGGCCGTGCCGTTCTTCGAACCCAGATCTTCCACGAAGAGGTTCTGGCCCATCAGCTGGAAACGGGCGTGGCGGCCGGACACGTAGCCGGCGCCGATGACGATGTCGGCGCCCGGCGAGCGGCCTACAATAACAGGCCCGTGCACGGCGATGGAGACGCCGCGCAGCTCTTTGGGGCCGCGCTCCACCGACACCGTCCAGCCGCGCTCCTTCTTGCGGGAGCCTTTGACCATGCCGATGCCGGTGCGCATGATGGCGAACAGAAACAGATAGAGCAGCGCCACGAACAACAGGCGCGCGATGAGCAGAACGAGATCGATCACCGATAGCCTCCTTTGGCTCGCTGAGGTGCGGGCGGGCTAGATGAGCTGGAACTCGAGGTTGGTGGTGCCCACGATGATGCGGTCGGCGTCGTGCAGTGCGGTGGACTTGATCTGGCGGCCGTTGACGAAGGTGCCGTTGGTGGAACCGAGGTCGGTGAGGATCCAGGCGCCGGACTCGTCCTGGCGGATTTCCGCATGCACGCGGGAGACGTTGATGTCGGGAATGACGATGTCGTTCTTCGACTCACGCCCGATGGTCTCGGCCTGGCCGGGCAGCGTGAAGGCGCGGTCGTTGGTGATGTCATATATATAAGCTTGGCGTGGCTCGTCGTCCTCGTAGTAGTCGTCTTCCACGTACTCGTCGACGGGCGCGGCCTGGTAGTCGTAGCCGCCGGCGGGTGCCGGGGCCGGAGCCGGGGCGGGTGCCGGCTGCTGGTAGCCGTAGCCGGCTTGCGGGGTGGCCGCGCGGGCCGGACCGCCACCGGGGCGGATGCCGTAGCGGGCGTACTCTTCCTGGCGCAGCTGCTCAACCAAGGGGGAGGCCACCATTTCGGCAATGACGTCGAACTTGCCGTGGCGCAAATCGTCGCCCACGATGAAGCGCACGAGGGGCTGTCCGTCCATGACGAGGCCCTGCTCGGCGGCTTTGGCGGAAAGGTAGGTTTCGGTTTCGCCAGCCAGGGTGGGGTAGTAGCCCAGAAGGCGGCGGTCATCGTCGGCGTTGACGAGCACGGTATAAAGCGTGGGAGCGTACTGCTTGCCTGCGCCGACCATCTTCTCGCGGCGCATCTGCTTCTCGGCCTTCTTGGCAATCTGCACGGGAGACAGGGGCGCTGCGCCCATGCGATCGGCGGCGCCTTCCACGGTGTCTTCCATCTTGCCTTCGAATTTTGAGAGGAGTCCCATGTGCTTCTCCTTGTTCTTGCGTGTTTAAGCTGCGTTCTTCTTGCGTGGTTGCGCTGCGCTTTCGGTGCAGCGTTCAGTAGCACAGCAGCTTATTTTGCCATAAAACCTATGCACGCACCTCATCGACCAACCATTTTACTTAATTGCCACAGTGACAATTTTGTTCGATTGGCCTTGCAGGATGGCCCGACCGCGGAAATAACGCGCCAGAGTTTGGGCAAAACGACAGGGTTTGGTACCGCGCGCACCCCCGAAATTCCTTCGCCGGGACCTTGTGCTTGACCTGCTTGACCGATTGCCAAAACTAGTAACAGGAATTTACCAAAACTAGTAACAGGAATTTACCAAAAGTAGTAACGTAAACTTACCAAAACTGATAAAATACCTGTTCAAGTTATCCTTCGATAAGGAGTGAATTGGGGTCAAGAATGCGTGAGTATCTACCTAGAATATACGACCCATTGCTTAAAAAACGTGTAAGAGCGAAAGGCGCCGTTCTGGTCGAGGGGGCTAAGTGGTGCGGCAAGACCACTACATGCGAGAGGCTTGCTGAGAGTGCGATATACCTGCAGGACCCGAGCACCAAGGCGCAGAACATTCGCCTTGCGGAGATCGCTCCTCTTGAATTGCTGAGGGGCGCCACGCCGCGTCTCATCGACGAGTGGCAGCTTGCTCCGCAACTGTGGGACGCAGTTCGGTTCAAAGTTGACCATAGAGAAGAGTTCGGACAGTTCATTCTGACGGGTTCGGCGGTTCCCCCTGATCCTAAGAAAATGAGCCATACCGGTACTGGGCGCATCGCTCGTATGAAAATGCGTCCCATGAGTCTTTACGAGTCGGGAGATTCAACAGGTGCGGTATCTCTGAGCGCTTTGTTCGCTGGAGAGCAGGTTCCCATTGCGCGATCTGAGTGCAGCTTGGAACACATGGCCTTTTTACTTTGCCGAGGGGGATGGCCTCGCGCCGTGGGTCTGGACGATGAATCGGCGCTGCTGCAAGCGCCCGATTACCTGGACGGCGTGATAAACTCAGACGTGTCCCGCGTGGACGAAAAAGAGCGCAATCCTCGTGTGGCTCGTGCATTGCTGCGTTCTTACGCGCGCTTTTCAGCATCGCAAGGGAAAGTTACCGAAATGCTGGCCGATGTAAATGCGCAGGGAGTGCAGGCAAGTGAAAGTACGGTGCGCGACTACATTCGTGCGCTGGAACAAATTTTTGTTCTAGAGGATCTCCTTGCTTGGAATCCTAATTTGCGTTCGAAAACAGCTGTCCGGACTGCTCCTACGAGACACTTCGTTGATCCCTCTATTGCCGCAGCTGCTTTGGCGCTTGGTCCGGGAGACCTTATGGCCGATCTGAACACATTTGGCCTTTTGTTCGAGACGATGTGCTTACGTGATCTGCGCGTATATGCCGATGCGCTAGGAGGCGAGGTGTATCACTATCGAGATCGTTCTGGCTTAGAGGCAGATGCAGTCATCCATTTGCATAACGGAGCCTATGGATTGGTGGAAGTGAAGCTGGGTGGAGAATCGCTTGTCGACGAAGGGGCGAAGAGCCTCTTGAGTCTGCGCAACAAGATAGATGTTTCGACCACGGGATCGCCGTCGTTCCTCATGGTGCTTACTGCGGTTGGCGACTATAGCTACTATCGGGAAGACGGCGTGTTCGTCGTTCCTTTGGCGGTATTAGGCGCGTGACGGTTTTCTACCTGCTTCTCTATTGCAGGCAAAGCGGTTGAAACAACAGCTTGATGCCAGGTGAATTGATGAGGAGATCGCTCTTCGTTTCGCACGGTACCATGGGCTTTCCAGAAAGGAGGAACGCCCATGGCCACGTTCGAAGAGTTCATGAAAGTCGCCGAGATTTCCCTCAAGGACAAGACCTCTCATGCGCGCATGAACGAAATCGTGCGCATCATGCGCCAGTACAAGGTGCTGCATGGGCTGACTCCCGCCCAGGCGGTGGAGGTGCTGCAGGCCCTTGGCCCCACCTACGTGAAGATCGGCCAGCTGGCCTCGAACCGCTCCGACCTTCTGCCCAAGGCTTACTGCGATGCCTTCGAGAAACTGCGCGACGATGCAAACCCGATGCCCTTCGACGTGGTGATCGAGCAGATTGACCGCGCGTACGGGAAGTCGTGGCACGAGGTGTTCGCCTCCATCGACCCGGTGCCTTTGGGCGCGGCCTCCATCGCTCAGGTGCACAAGGCGACGCTGCTCGACGGCACGACGGTGGCCGTGAAGGTGCGCCGCCCGGGCGTGGCTGAGTCTATGGCCGAGGACATCATGCTCATGAAGCACCTGCTGGCCTTGGGCGAGTTCGCTTCCAATTCCCATCGCAGCATCTTGCTGTCGCTCGAGGGCTTCGTCGAGGAAATCGAGCGTACGACGGCCAGCGAGGTGAATTTCACCTCCGAGCTGCACAACCTCATGCGCTTCCACGACGAGCTGGCCGACGAGGAAGGGGTCACGTCCCCGGTGGCCTATCCGCAATATTCCTGCGAGTCGGTGCTCGTCATGGAGTTCGTCCAGGGAACCGAAATCTCCCACACCGAAGAGCTGCGCCAGCAGGGTATCGACGTGAACGCGCTCGCGCGCCGCGTGTGCCAAAGCTACGTGACCCAGGTGCTCGACGACGGGTTCTTCCACGCCGACCCACATCCGGGCAACATTCTCATACGCGATGGGAACGTGGTGTGGATCGATCTGGGCATGGTGGGCACGCTGACGGTGTCGGAGCGAATGCTCGTCGGGAAGGTGTTCACGGCGGTGGCCACCGACAACGCCTATCTGCTGAAGGAAGCGGTGATGGGCCTTGTGCATGTGCTGGGGCCGGTGGACCATGGGGCGCTGCTGGAGGCGCTCTCGCGGCTGCTCGCCGAGTACAGCACTGCCGAGATGAAGGAGATCAACGTGGGCACGGTGCTCACCGAGGTCATCGAGGTGCTGCGCGGCCAGAACATGATGATGACCTCGTCGGTGACCATGCTCGCTCGCGGGTTTGTGACCATCGAGGGGGTCATTGCCCAGGTGGCGCCCGATATCAGCGTCATCGAGATTGTGTCGAAGCACGTCATCGCCCAGCAGGCCGACCCGAAGTTTCTGGCGACGCAGCTGATCGATCTTGCCACGACGAGCGCCGCCTCGGCCGAGGCCTTGGCGAAGTTGCCGACTCAGCTGTCGAACACGTTGGAGATGCTCGATCGCGGGCAGATCAAGGTGAACGGCGACATCGAAGTGTCCTCGCGCATTCTGGCTACCGCCTACGCCTCCGTGGGGCGCATCTCCCTGGCGACGCTGTCGGCGGGGCTGTTTCTGGGCTCGTCTATCCTGTGCACCACGGCCATGCAGCCGCAGCTGCTCGGCGTGCCCCTGCTCGGCGTGCTCGGCTATGTGGGCGCCTTCGTGCTGGGCGCCTACACGGTGTTCCATATCCTGGTCTCTCGCCATCGCCTTCTGAACAACGAGGAGCCGCGGTAGGTGATGTTGCGCGGTTCGAGGCAGTACGTGAGCCACCGCTTTTTAACTGAATCGGAAGAATGAGAGAGCATTGAGTTAAAAACAGGGGTCGAATTTAACTCAATTACTCCCGTTTCACTCTTTGCTGTTAAAGCGTTAACTCGATAGAGCGCTTCAGCATCCTCTCAGAAGGAAGGCCTCCTCGTTGAGTTTGTAGAATACCTTTCGCCCTATCTTCTCCTCTTGCAAGAGGCCGAGTTTTCTCAGCTCGGACAGACGCTTATAAAGCGTCTGCCGGGAGAGACGCTCAGCCTCACAAAGCTCTTTTGCGGTTACGCCGTCAAAGGTGAACAGCGTGGCGGTGATAAGCGATTCGACAAGGGTGCGCAGCGGTTCTGGGACAAGCACGGCCGAGCGATGGAGATACATATCCATCTGGCTTTTCTTTTCTGTGAGAGCATCGCGAAGATTGCACATCGCATTCACGCATATCTCTGAGAAAGCGATGACAAAAGGCGTGATATCGCCTCTATTGAGGGGGTGCTCGCACCGAGAAAAGGCCTTATAGTATTTTTCAATCTCCTGCTTTACGGCGTAGGAGATGCCCAATCCCACGATAGGCTCGTATTGGCGGGAGATGAGATAGCTGCTAATGAAGCGATTTGTTCTTCCATTGCCATCGTAGAAAGGGTGTATGTAACCAAAAAGGAAGTGGAAAAGAGCAATGCGGAGAAGAGGCTCTCGTGACTCGTCGTTGAGGACGTCAAGAGCCTGATCCATCTCCTCTATGATCCTTGCCTCGGGTTCGATTCCGTCGTGGATGGGGATGCCTGCCTCGTTGATCACATGCATCATTTTAGTGCGAAAGTAGGTGCCATCGGGGACGTTGTGGGGATCCGAGATGCGAACCTCTGCCAGCACAAGGTCGTCGTAGACATCACGCACATCGGCGCAGGTTCGAAGGGCGATGTCCGGTCGCGTCTGGAGGAGAGCATACTTTTGAACAATACCGAAAAAACGCCCACGGCGATCATTTTGCTTCAGGCGCTCGAGCACCTCGCCTATTTCGCGCCGCGTTGAGTGCACACCTTCTATTTCATTGGTCAGCACGATTTCGTCGATAAGGCAGCTGTCACGGTAGCTATCGAGGGCTCGCTGGGGAAGCGCGGCTTCCAGGCGAAGGATATCTTTGTCGATTTGAGCAGCTTCGAGCAGGGCTTCGTAGATTTCCGGAGCCATGTAGACAAAGGCGGGACTACCGGCGATAGACGTTTTGAGATGCCAGGTGCGCTCATCGTTGAATCGGCGATCGTATAGCTGATCCGCATCTTGCGCGGGGTCGTGAAAGGCCTTGCGGAGGTCGAGATATGTCATAGCGCCTTCTTCTGAAGATACGGTCTGTATTGAGTTGAAATACTAGCAGAATTTAACCGAATCGGAAGGTGCGAGAGAGAATTGAGTTAAAAATGAGAGTCGAAATTAACTCAACTTCCTCCGTTTCGTCCTTTGCTGCTAAAGCATTAACCGATAGCCGTTGAAGTTGGCGAGTGCAGTTGGAACCGCGGTAGGGATGCGTAACGTCGCGTCTACAGGTGGGCGGCGGCGGGGGAACGGAAAAGGCCCGTGGTAAAATGGCAGTGGCTCATTAGGATGAGCCGCAGGGTAAGCATTATCCGGCGATGCTCGAGTACGCAAGCTGCATTCGGCTGATAGGCTTGCAGTTCGCGGGCGTTGTCGCTTGTGGTGCCGCGAGGGTAAGGAGGCCCCCCATGTACAAGAAGATTCTCGTCCCCTACGACAAGTCCGAGCCGGCGAAAAACGCGCTGGGCGCGGCGCTCGATCTGGCGGCCGGCGTGCCCGGTGCCCAGATCACCGTGCTGTCGGTGGTCGACTGGCACGACTTCAACGCCGAGACGTTCAAAATTGCCTCGCGCATGTCCGGCGTCATGGGCGACACCATGGACATGGACGTGATCTCCGAAGTGGAGAACGAGGCCATCAAGGCCGATATGGACGCCATTGCCGATAACATCGCGCCTCTGGTGGGCGACGCCGAGGGCATTGGCATCGCCGTGGTGAACGGCTCGCCGCACGATTCCATCACCGCTTACGCCGACGAGGGCGGCTACGACTGCATCGTTATGGGCCACCGCGGCCTTGGCGCCGTGCGCGGCATGCTCGGCAGCGTGTGCTACTCGGTTCTGCACAAGACCAACGTGCCCGTGCTCATCGTGAAATAGGCTTGCGGCCATGGGACGATCGGGCGGAGGCGGCGGCTTCTCGGGAGGCGGCGGCTTTGGCGGAGGCTTTGGAAGTAGCGGCGGCGGCTTCGGCGGCGGATTCTCTGGCGGCTCGGGGTCGGGCGGCCGCTCGGCCGGGCATGGTGGCTCTGGTTTCGGCGGGGGCTATCACGGCGGCGGCTACTATGGGGGAGGCTTCGGGGGTGGCAGCTTCTGGGGCGGGTTCCTCGGCGGCCTGATGGGTTCGAGCCGCAGCGGCGGTGGCGGTGGCGGCTCGGTGCCGCCGCAAATGTCCCCGCAGCCGAGCGGCCCGCAGCAGCCCGGATCGGGCGACGGCCCCGGCGGCAATGGCCCGCAACCCGGCTCCTCTCAGGGCAAGTCCTCCAACAGCGGATGCGGCACCGTGTTCGTCATCGTTGCGGCCGTGCTGCTCGTGCTGCTGCTGGTGGTGGCTCTCGGCGGCGGCAGCTGCACGGGCGCGAATGTGCCCGCATCCACGGTGGAGCGCACGGCCCTTCCTGCTGGATCCGTGAACGAGACCGGCTACTTCACCGACGAGGACGGCGACTGGATCCACGACCCGGCCGAGCTCGAACGCGGCTTGCGCCACTTCTACGAGGAAACGGGCGTGCAGCCCTACGTGTACATCCTGCCGAACGGATCGGTGCGCTCCTACCAGGAGCTGCAGTCCATCGCCCAGGAGAAGTACGACGAGCTGTTCACCGACCAAGCCCATTTCGTGCTCGTGTTCTGCGACGACGGCAACGGGCGGTTCAACGCCGCCTACTGGGCCGGCGCGATGACTGGCTCGGTGCTCGACGACGAGGCCATCAACATCTTCAAAGCCTACCTCAGCCAGAACTACGACGACATGAGCCTCACGGAAGAGGAGATCTTCTCCGACGCCTTTGCCGACACGGCCGACCGTGTCATGACGGTGACGCCTTCGCCGCTGCCGATCATCGCGGTATGCGCGGCAGTGATAATAGTGGCCGTCGTCGTGTTCCTCATCGTGCGCAACCGCCGTCTGGCGCAGCAGCGCGAGGCAGAGCGCATGCAGGAGATTCTGAACACGCCGCTGGAGTCGCTCGCCGACGCCGAGCTGGCGGATTTGGAAAAGAAGTACGCGCAGGCAGGCGCTTCGGACGCGCCGCCGGTGCAGCCGATGAAGCCGCGGCCTTAGGCGACGCTGCGGTATTCAACCCGGCCTTCGGGCCAGATAGGAGACTGACATGGGAATCCTCGATCGCTTCACCTCCATCGTGAAGGCGAATATCAACGAGCTTTTGGACAAGGCCGAAGACCCCGAGAAGATGGTCGACCAGTACCTGCGCGAGATGACCGAGTCGCTCGCCGAGGTGCGCGAGGCCACCGCCGGCGTTATGGCCGAGGAGAAGCGCTGCAAGAAGCTCCTCGATGAGAACCGCGAGGAAACGGAGAAGTACGAGGAACTGGCCCGCAAGGCGCTCGCCGCTGGCAATGAGGCCGATGCTCGCGTGTTCCTTGCGAAGAAGCAAGAGCTGGCCGGGCGCGCCGAGGGGCTGACCGTGGCCTACGAGAGCGCGAAGGCCAACGCCGACAAGATGCGCCAGATGCACGACAAGCTGGTGGCCGACATCGAGGAGCTGAACGCGCGGAAGGCCACTATTAAGGCGAAGGCCGCCGTGGCGAAGACCCAGTCCAAGGTGAATGAGATGACCTCTGCCGGCGACCGTGCCGAGGGTGCCCGCAGTGCCTTTGACCGCATGGAGGCCAAGGCCGACGAGATGCTCGACCGCGCCAATGCCGTGGCCGAGCTGTCCGAGCAGCCGGCCGACCCCACCGAGGACTTGGCGAAGAAGTACGCTGCCGCTGGCGCCGAAGCCGCCGTCGACGACGATCTGGCCCGCCTGAAGAAGGAGATGGGCCTGGAGTAGGCCGTTTCCTGCAAGGTGGAGGCGCGCAGCCTCTGCGGCGGGTGCCCGTGATGCCTGAGTAAAAGAATGGTTTCTCCTTGTGATATCATTGCGTTAACGCAATGATTAGTTTGAAGGAGGATGCCATGTTGTCAGTTGGGGAAAGTGCTCGACAGCTAGGGGTGAGTCCGTCCCGGGTGCGAGCGCTTATCAAGGAGGGACGTCTTCCTGCAGCGAAGAACGGCCGCGAGTGGATGATTCGGGAAGAGGACGTGCTGCAAAGGCTGATGGCCTCCCCTCGCGCGGGGAGGCCGCGCGTGGGTGTGGCCGACGCACTTGGGGAGCACTCGCAGGGATCGGCGGCCGCGGCTCGCGCAGAAGCCGTTGCTTGCGCGCACGATCTGTACGACGCATGTCGGCACGCGTTTGGGCGCCTCCCCCCAACTGAGATGATGAAGGCGGCGCGGTGCCAGGAAGAGGCTTCCTTCTATATGGCCGTGTTCGACTTCTTTCTGCAGCAGCGCCAGCGGGAGCTGGTGAAGGAGGGCGTGTTCTGATGCAGCCCGTGTACGTGGTCTTCGCCGGCGTGAACGGGGCGGGGAAATCGACGTTCTATCGCACGGGTCTTTGGCGCACGGAGGACATGCCGCGCACCATGGCGCGTGTGAACTCCGACGAGATCGTCGTGGCCCAGGGCGGTGATCCGGCCTCCAGCGCCGATCAGCTGCGTGCCGGGCGTGAGGCGGTCCTCCTCATAGAAGAGTGCCTTTCTCGCCGGCGCAGCTTCAACCAGGAAACGACGCTGACGGGTCACGCGGTGCTTCGCAATATGAGCCGGGCGCGGGAGGCTGGATACCGGGTGGTGCTGTACTACATCGGCGTCGATACGGCCGCAGTGGCCCTCGACCGCATTGCCCATCGGGTGGCCGTAGGCGGTCATGATATCGACGAGGGGGCGGTGCTACGTCGCTACCGAGCGTCCCTGGGGAACCTGTCGCGCGCTCTCGACCTATGCGACGAGGCGACGATTCTGGACAACACCGTCGAGTTCGTTGCCCTCGCTCGCTGGAGCGCCGGCGTTCTCTCATGGGTGGGCGACGTGGCTAAACACGGAGCCTGGTTCATGAACGCCGTGCGCGACAACGAGCTGTGGAGGGCGTAACCCCCCTCCTCACATGCTCCATTCCAAAAGGCGGCTGAGGAAGCGGGTGAGTTCGGGGGTTTCGGGGTGGTCGAAGAGGCGGGCGGCGGCGCCGTATTCCAGAAGCCGGCCGCCGTAGAGGAAAGCGACGTGGTCGCAGGCGTGGCGGGCGAAGCCCATCTCGTGGGTGACGATGATGAAGCGCGTGCCGACTTCGGCGAGGTCGCGCACGACGTCGAGCACTTCGGTGGTGAACTCTGGGTCTAGGGCGCTTGTGGGCTCGTCCAGCAGAAGGAGGCGCGGACGGGCTGCGAGGGCGCGGGCGATGGCGACGCGCTGCTTTTGGCCGCCGGACAGCTGGGCCGGGCGCTTTGCTAGCGAGTCTTCCAAACCGAGGCGCGCGAGCAGTTCGCGAGCGCGGTCATCAGTCTCATCGGAGCTCGCGCCATGAACCACCTGCAAGGGGAGCGCCACGTTCTCCAAAGCGGTCATGTGGTGGAACAGGCCACCGTCTTGGAAGACGAAGCCCAAGGTGGCGCGGTAGGCACGCAGGGAAGTCTCGTCGAGGGAGACGGGGGAGCCATCCACCGCCATGGCGCCGGACGTGGGTGTCTCCAGGCCGCCGATGATGCGCAGCAGGGTGGACTTCCCACCGCCGGAGGGGCCGATGATGGCGAGCGCCGACACCTCTTCGTCGAAGGTGATGTCGCGCAGGACTTCCACGCCGTCGAAAGATTTGCACAGGTGGTCCAAGCTAATGCGCATAGTCGACCTCCGGGAAGGGGAGGGGGCGCGTGCTCTCACTCAACATGCGGTGCGCGGCTGTGCCGAGAAAGCATCTATGGGATAAGAGGCGAGCGGCGGTGTCGGTTCTAATGCGCATAGTCGAGCCTCTTCTCGAAGTGGCGACTCACGGCCATGATGGGCAGCGTGAGCACCAAATACAGCGCGCCGAGCAGTAGAAAGCCGCCGAAGAAGTTGTAGTTCGTGGCGGTGATCTCGCGTATGGTTTGGGTGAGCTCGATGACGGCGATGACCGACAGCAGCGACGAATCTTTGATAATGGAGGCCACCTGCCCCGTAAGTGCCGGCAGCGTGCGCGCCACCAGCTGCGGCGCCACCACGTAGCGCAAGGTTTGGGCGCGGGTGAAGCCGACGGCCCGGGCCGCTTCCATCTGCCCCGCGTCCAGCGACAGCAGGCTGCCGCGCACGATTTCGGCGATGTAGGCGCCGGAGAACAGCGACAGGATGATGATGCCGGCGAGCACGCGGTTGTCAATGCCCCAGGCTGTGCCGATGATGTAGTAGAAGAAGTACACCTGCACGATGAGCGGCGTGCCGCGGATGATTTTCACGTAGAAGTCGCACAGGTAGCGCAGTGGCAGGAAGCGCGCGCCTTGGCCCGCGGCCACGAGCACGCCGAGCACAAGGCTCAGCACGAGGGATGCCGCTGAAATGCCCACGGTCATGCAGAAGCCGTCCCAGATGCGCACGCGGTACTGAGCCACGAAATCGAAGTTCAGCGAGATGCCCGCTGCGGCCAGCGATGCCCACACCACGGCGATCACCGCCACGCACACCGCCAGGTAGTTCAGAGCCGCCTTCGCCGGGCGCACGGGCGCACCGGTCGGGGCCATGAAGGGGCTCGCTGCGCGCCGACGCTGCGGGCGATCGGGGGTTGCAGTTGTTGCGGTTTCGGGCATCGGCCCTAATCGCCTCCTTCGCAAGCTTCGGGAATCGGGATGAGCGCCTGCGCTGAGCGCTCAGGTTTTCTGCGCGTGCTTTCTACAGAGTACTGGAAATTACTCGAAATCGAAGAACCATTTGAAACCGTACTGGTCGAAGGCCTTCTTTTCGTCCGCGAGGTACTTCTCGGTGAGGCGATCGAACTCGCCGTCGGTTTTCGACTGCGCGATGAAGGCGTTCAGCTGGTCCAAGAGCTCGGTGTTGCCCTTCTTCACAGCGATGCCCCATTCCTCGGCATCCTGAAAGGGGATGAACACGGCCTCGGTGGTATCCGGGTTCGCCTGGTGGTTGCGGTAGATGGTCAGCTGGTCGTAGAGGAAGCCGTCGGCCTTGCCCTGCACTACTTCAGTCACGCACGCGCTCTCGTCGGCCAGGCGCGCGATTTCAGCGTTGGTCAGGTTCTTCGTGGCGTACACGTCCCCGGTGGAGCCGGTCTTCACGGCCACCTTCTTGCCCGGCTGGTTCAAGTCGTCGATGGAGGCCACGCCGGAATCCGCGTTCGCCAGAATGGCCAGCTGGGCCATGGCGTAGGCGTCGGAGAAGTCCACGGACTGCTTGCGCTCGTCGGTGATGGTCATGGAGCTGATGACGAGATCGGCCTTGTCCGACTGCAGCGACGGGATAAGCCCGTCCCAAGCGGTGTTCTCTATCTGCACGTCGTAGCCGTAGGCAGCTCCGAAGTCGCGGATGAAGTCGACGGCCAGCCCCTCGGGGTTGCCGGCGTCGTCCTTCGTTTCGAAGGGCGGGTAGGCCAGTTCCATAGCCACGCGGAGGGTCTTTTCGCCGGTGGCGTTGCCGTCGGTGGCAGAGCTGTCGCTATCGGCGGCATTCGAGGTACAGCCGGCCAAGCAGCAGGCAAGAATGAATGTGATGACGCCGATAAGGGCCAGTACCCTATGCGGGATTCGGAATGGTGTTGGGACGGAGACGGAAAGGGAAAAGGCGCGCTCCATGAGTTCTCTCCTTCATGATAGAGGGCTGCGATCATGCTCTTCTTTCTGGCTCTTATGGTACGGTAGACGACTGTCAGATCGACAGGAAAATATGATCTGTTAGCATTGCGATAAGCATGGCAGGATATTCTACGATTGTGCTAGTTCTAGGTTGGGTTATAGCATGGTTTGCAGTGCCCGTGCCGTGAGAAGGTGTTGCGGAAAAGGAGGCGTCCGTGGGCAGCAAGAAGCGGTCGGCGTGGCAGAAGCAGAAAGCAGAGTTCGCCGCATCTCTCGGCGGCATGGACGACCTGTTCGCCAGCGAGAACGCGCGCAGCCAGCGCCATGACGAGGAGCGCGCCGCGGCCCTTCGCCACAAGGCCTGCGAGCGCAAGAACCGCTATGCCAGCCGCTACGAGGCCGAACTCACCGCCGCCGAGTGCGCCGAACACGGCGCCCCGCCCCTGCACGTCTACCGCTGCCCCTACTGCAACGGCTGGCACCTCACCTCAAAGGGGGAGTAACCAGACACGCGAACACTTCTAGTGTAGCCCCCAAGCCTTTCGCATCTTTCGCAGAGTTTCGCAAGTTTCGCAAAAAGGGGGAGGGGCCCGTTGCGCGGTAATTTCCTGTTTCGGGCAGCGTGGCGGGCTCAGCGCCGGGCGCGGCGGTTCATGGCGAAGGCGATGGCGCCGGCTGCCGCTGCTCCCAGGGCGATGCTTGCGATGATGGCAAAGGGGACGAGATCTCCCGTTTGGGCCAGCCGTTCGCCCTCCTTCAAGCCGGTCTCGTAGACATTCTTCACGTAGTCGGCGTCGGACTTGCTCACGGGGTTCTCGATCATTTCGTCGGTGATTTCCGTCTTGTCTTGAGCGTCGCCCGATTCGATGAAGTCCTTCACGATCTCGTCCTTCACATCGTCAGGCAGGGCGTCTTCGATCTCGTCCTTATCGAAAGTGGTGTCGCTCGGCATGCTCGGTGCGGTGCTTCCATCAGCGCTCGGCGTATCGGCGGGCTTGCTGGCGCTGGAATCGTCCGCTGGCTTGTCGGCGTCGGAGTCATCGGCGGGTTGGTCGGCGGAATCGTCGCCGTTTTCGCTATCGTCGGGCTGCGCCCCATCGCCCGGCTGCGTCCCATCGCCCGGCTGCGTCCCATCGCCCGGCTGCGTCGTGCCGCTGGGAATCTCAATATCGTCGGGCAGATTCGCGGAATCGGGCACATAGAGCACATTGATGACGTTGTCGTCGGGATTTACGCCCACATGTATCTCGGAAGGATAGGTGTCCACCACATAGGTGCCGTCGATCTTGTACTCGTAGGCGTCGCCCTTGACGAGTTGGTCGAAGCGCTGGTTGGTGAAGGTTTCCGACCCCATTTTGACGAACTTCACGTCATCGGGCGCCAGCGCGTCCTTCCAGTTGTCGGCGGTCAGGTCGGCGTTTTCCATGAGGTAGTAGTTCACGGTGTACTCGTTGTTCCACAGCTTGAAGTAGAAGAGGTTGATGACGTTATCGGAAGGGTTCTCAGTCAACGTGAGATTCTGCGGCCAGCCGTCCCAGAAGAAATGCCCGGGGATGTCGACTACGTAATCCCATGCGTTGATCGTTTGCCCGACGTGTACGTCGGTGAGCTCGTAGGAACCCAGCAACACCCGGCCGTTCTCGTCGGGCTCGGTATCGCCGTCGTCGTAATTGACGTTTTCGTAGTACATGATCGTCGCCGTGGTCGGTGCCCCCTCAGCAGCCTTCTCGTTGCTTTCATGGGCGTCGGGAGAGGCGTTGCCTTCTGCTGGTGTCCCCTCGGCCGCTGTTGCGTCGGTGCTGGTGGAGCCTTCAGTGTTCTCGGCCGCTGAGCTTTCATCAGATGTATCGGCCGCGGGGGCGGCGTTGTCTTCCGCTGCGGCATCGCTGGTCTCGGCAGCTTCCGCGTTCGTGTCGGAAGCCGTCGAGGCCAGGGCCTGGATGGCGCTGCTTCCCTGCTGGTAGGCGCACGCCCCGAGGGGGATAACGAGGCACAGCGCCAGTATCCACAGGGCGACAACGCGGACAGTTCGTTTCGTTGAAGCGTTCATGACGGTCTCCGATCCTCGGCTCCATCGATTATTTCTGAGCAAAAATATCGACTTTAGTATAGGAGGCGTCTTCCGCGCGGCCGCTCGTGCTCGCAAGCTGTCATCACTTCTCACGCAAGCCGTTTTCCCGCGGAAACATTGACTCTCGCCGGGCCTGCCGAAAGCAAAGGGTGGCGGGACGGCGCAGCTATTCCCTCGTCGGGAACGAGTACACGTACTGGCCGCCATAGAACTTGCCGAGCAGGTAGAGGTTGCTCGCCGCCTCGTTGGCCAGGTACACCTCGCCGTTCACGTCGTCGATGCCCTCGGCCATGGGCGGCACGGTAAGCGTCTCCACCCGCGTGGCCTCGTCCAGGAAGTACAGCGGCGCCTTGTGCCCCTCCACGAGATAGCTGCCGCCGCGCTTGGCCTGGGCCGGGTCGTAGATGCGCACCTCGGCGTCGCCGAACCCCCACGCCAGGCTGAGGACGATGTTCCCCTCGGGCGTGACGCACATGCCCTGCACGTTGCCGGGAATGGAGTACACCGCCGAGGGATGCTCGCCGAAGCCGAAGGGGCCGCCGTCGTGCGGGGAGTAGGCAAGCAGGAGAGCCGGGTTCGTCTCGCCGGAGGGGCAGCGCAGCCAGTGGCTCTTCGGTGTGGGGTAGAACAGCCGATGGGAGAACTCGCCGATGTAGAGCATGTCCTTCTGCACGGTCATGAAGGCGGGCATAAGCGGCACGGCGCGGTGCCCGGTTGCCTGCAGCACGTCGCCGTCGGCCGCCTTGGCTAGCTCGGCGCGATCCAGCGCGATGAACCCGTCGCGCACGGTGAGGAACACGAAGGGCCCGGCAGCTGTCACGGCGGCGCCGTGACCGCGGTACAGCGAGCCCTCGGGCAGGCGCACCTCGTGGCGGCGCGCCGTACCGTCGGCGCCCACCTGGTAGATGGGGGAGGGTCGGCGGTTCGCCAGGTAACCGCTGAAGAGCCAGGTTTGCTCGTCGGACAGGTAGAACAGGTCCTGGGGCACGAAGCCCTCGCTGATGCCGGGAATCTTGAAGCGGCGCGTGGCCTCGGCGTAGAACGGCTTGCACGTAGTGCGCACCGCGCGGCGCTTCAGCAGGAATCCCGCGAAGGCCACGGCGGCACCGGCGGCAATGCCGGCGCTTGCGGCGACGATGGTGGGCAAGGTCTTGGACTTCCCGCTCATAAGGAACCTCCCAACGGCGAAAGATTGCGCGTCGTGCGCAGAGTCGCGCCGAAGAGCCGGCGCGGGCTGCGCATCGGTTCCATTGTGCGTCCGTTTCCCCGCGGCGCAGGCCGCCCGTCGCGTTTGTTACGCGCAGGTCAGAAACACCTTGCGGGACTGTGGCTATCTTCTCAGCGCCCTTGAGGGGTCGATGTGCTTGAGAAGCTGGGGATTGTCGAAGAGCTCGGGGCAGAGAAGGGCCTCGCGATTAAGGGCGTGCTCGGCGCCTAGCAGCAGATTCTCGTAAAATGCCTCCAGCGGTTTCCGCTCGGGCAAGATACCGGCCTCGTTGTTGCGGTAGTTGGCCCGCACCAGGGCGTCGCGGTAGTAACGCGCGTGCTTTTGGAAGGGCTCGTTGCCCACGGTGAAGCCGAGCGAGCCGAGGTACAGTTCCGAGAACACAGCCACGGTGCGGGTGTTGCCCTCGACGAAGGGGTGCACCTGCCAGAGAAACGCGATGAACTGCGCGAGCCGCGCGACATCGGCCTCGGAGAGCGTCGTTCCGTAAGTCTGGCGGCCTTCCTCGCGGAACAGGTAGTCCAGCGACGTCTGGATCATGGCCGGGTCGGCGTACAGCACGCTGTCGCCGTTGAGAATATCCTCCTGCTTTACGAGTCGCTCGGTTTTGAACTGGCCCGGTCGATAGGTCTCGGCATCGAGATCTTGGAACAGCGCGCGGTGGATAAGGGAGAGCATGTCGGGGGCGAAGACGAAGCTGCCGGCCTCCAGCATCTCGGCGATGCGCTGGCTGACCAGATCGGCCTCGGCCGTGGCCTGTCGCCCGTCCGCTTCCCCCGTGTGATAGGCGCGGATGAGCTCGCCTGTCTCCTGCAAGGTGTACTGGCCCTGTTCGTAGCTGCGGGCCAGGTCGTGCAGGTAGGGAGATACTTCCAGCCCGTCCACCGCCTGCAGCCCGATGGCCACAGCCCAGTAGTGCCGCCGCGCCTCTGCATCGGAGGCGTGGGTGTCGGTCTCATAGGGGAAGTCGTCGAAGCTATCGGCAGACATAGCCCATCCTTCTCGTTGACCCTTTCTGCTGAGTGGAGGTGACGGAAAGTAAAACGCCCTCCGAAGAGGGCGTTCGTTTCAAATGGTGCGGGCGAGAGGACTTGAACCTCCATGGGGCTACAAAACCCTGGACATCCTTATCCCTACCTGGCCTTTTGCAAACCATGGGTGGGAGCAAATGGCCCTTAAAGACCTCGCTCGAACCATCGTTTTGCTGCACGCATTGCTGCAACGTCCCTCAGGGCGTGGCGCTCTTTTCCAGCGCTCCCGCAACCTTGTCAAAAGAGTAACAATCCTTCATTCCCACACGGTCTACCAATAATACAACGTCAAGTATAGCACAGTCGCTTTGCGGAAAGCCGCTGCATTCTGGTAGAGCTTCTGACGCTTGTATGTCCCATCCGCTACAATGTCCGCCGGTGCTCCGTCACGTCCGGGCAGCTTCATGAAAGGAGCCTGCCTATGGACACCCAGACCGTGATCGCCGTGTGCGATCTGATGCTTGTGGTTATCGGAATCATCGGACTTACTCTGGTGAGGAAGGAGTGACGGACGGTGTTTGGCCAAAGAAGAAGCCGGGCCACCTGTCGAAAGTAAACCCGGCTTAATCAAATAACCGACGCCGCCCGGCAGAACGGGGCACCGTCTGTTCGCATTATAGCATGGTGGCCGCGGCAGCACAGCCCCTGTTTTTGGTTCGGAGGGAAAGCATCATGGGCAGCAAGAAGCGCTCGGCATGGCAGAAGCAGAAGGCACAATTCGCCGCATCGCTCGGCGAGGGCGACTTGTTCGCGGAACTCGGCCTCGGGGACGATTCCGGCCGCGACCCTTTCGCCCGCGAATCGGCTGCCCGCGCCGCGCGCGACGAAGCTCACGAGGCAGCCTTGCGCCGCAGGGCCTGCGAGCGCAAGAACCGCTACGCCAGCCGCTACGAGGCGGAGCTCACCGCTGCCGAATGCGCCGAGCACGGCGCCCCGCCGCTGCACGTGTACCAGTGCCCCTACTGCAACGGCTGGCACCTCACCTCCAAGCCTGCGCGGTAGTGGCCTGCAGCAGTTGGCTTCTGTCTGCTCGAAAGCGAGAGGCCGCTGCGTTGGGGGCAGCGGCCTCTCGCAAGGGGAGGGTGTGGGGGCGGCTCGGCCAGGGTAGCCGAGCCGCATGAAGGAGAAGGCTCGGCAGGGGAGGGAGGCCGAGCCTTCAGGGAAGACGGGCTAGGCTCGTGCGTCCAAAGCGGCGGCGTTGCGCCCGGCCTTGCGGCCCCAGTGAACCGTGCCGAGCACGGCCCAGCCGCAACCGGGGTAGAACGGCCCGGTGAACATGCCCGAGGCAATCTGCCCGGCGGCAAACAGGCGCTCGATGGGCTCGCCGGCGGTGTTCAGCACGCGCGTCTCGATGTCGGTGCGCAGGCCGCCGCAGGCGCCAAGCGGGTTCTGCACGATCCGGATCGCGTAGAACGGGCCAGTCTCGATGGGGCCGAAGTCGGTACGGCGGTCGAAATCGGGATCGACGCCCTTCTTCGAGTACTCGTTCCACTTCTCCACCGTGCGCTTGAGGTTATCGGCGGGCAGCTCGGCTGCGGCGGCAAGTTCCTCCAGCGTATCGGCAACTTTCACGAAGCGGCCCTCGGTGTCCTGCTCGATCATCCATTGCACGACGTTTTCCATGTAGTCGGTCTGGTTGGAGTCGACGATGCACCAGATCTTGCAGTCGGGGCCGCCGCCCATCTTGGCGTTCTCAAAGTACTGCATAGTGCTGATATAACCCCAGTCAGCATCTTCCTGGACGAAGCGATTGCCGCGGGGGTTGACGATGATCGCGCCCTTGACCGGCGTGGACTTGTAGATGTTCTCATCCTTGTTGCCGCGCCCCTCGCCTACCCCGCCGAAGTAGAGGGTGTCGAGCATGACGCAAGCTTCGCTGAGGGCCAGATCAGCGCCTACTTCCAGGCCCATGCGGATGCCATCGCCTGTGTTATAGGGGCTCGCGCCTACCTGCACCGGCGCTCCGTTCACCTCGCGCTGATACAGGCCCCAGTACTGCTGAGGGTTCATGGCACGGGCCATCTCCATGTTGTCGCCAATGGAGCAGGTAGCCAGGATAACACCCTTCCTCGCTTTGAAGAAGTCATCGTCGGCAGACTGCACGCCCACGACCTCCTTGCCGTCCATGATGAGGTGCACCGCCTCGGTATTGGTCTTGACGGTGATGTTCTCGTAGGTGTTGGCCTTCTTCTGCAGGCAGCCGAAATGCGTCGCCGTGGGGTCGGTTTCCTCGCCGTGAATACTCGCTATGATAGCGTAGTAGTCCCAGTGAGAGCGCGGGTAGAACTCGTCGGTGTAGGCGTTGACCGGCGCCACGACGTCCACGGTTGCGTACACGCGGCCGCAGTCGTTCACGAGCCACTCGACGGCAGCAGCGCTTTCCATGCACATCTCGCGGATCATGTCCTCGTCGCCGAAGCCCTGAGCGTAGGCAATTTGTTCCTCGGCGAATTTCTCGCCCGAGTCGTCGGTGCAACCCTCGAGCTCTGCCTGCTGGGGAGTGCCGGCGCCGAGGATCATGCCGTTCGACAGCGCGGTGTCGCCGCCGCAGGTGCCCGATTTCTCCATGATGAGCACGCTCGCGCCTGCCTCGGCGGCTTCGATGGCGGCGCAGAAACCCGCCCCGCCGCCGCCGACTACGACGACGTCGTACTCGTCAGTCCAGTTCACGTCGCTGGCGCTGGTGCCGGCAAGTTCTGTCGGCCCCGACTTAGTTTGAGGGGCGCAGCCGGCAAGACCGGCCACTACCGCGGCGCTCGCGCCAACGCATCCCAGTTTCAGGAAATCCCTTCGCTCCATGCTTTTCTCCTCCTTGTCGATTTGCGTCCCTTAGGGAACGGCCGCATTGTGTGCAGAGGGAAAAGAGGGGTTCAAGAAAAGTATTTTTCAGAAGAATACGCAGTTCAAAGTCAGTTTTTCGAACAACTGAAAATAATTTTCAGGAGCCTTGGGGTGCTCCGAAGCAAAGCTGGCGCTATTATAGGGCGCACAGGGCAGGGGAAGTTTGCGGGGAGAGGTGAGGCTGCGGTGAGCGATTCCATGAGCATCAGCGAGTTCATTCGCAACGAGGAGGTTGCGGCTTTTGTGACGCGGCATGCCGGAGAGCTTGTTTCCTGGGATCAGTTCCAGGGCCTTCCCATGCCGGCCGGCTTGTCTCCCGAAACGATGTGGGAGGTCATCGAATTTGTCCGCTTGGTGGGGGTAGACGAGCAGATGCCGTTTAGCCAGTCTGATGAGGCATGTGTGGGAGAAGGCTCCTGGTACAGCATTTCCTCGGAGATGAGCGCCGTGCTCGCGCGCTTGATGCACCGCGGCCGTACTGCTGGGACTCTTGATGCCCGCTTGGCTCAATATCGGAGCGCTTACGGGAAGTCTCCGTTTCTCGTGGCCGATCTTTCCGCTGCTGCGGCCCGCGATGGGGTTGAGATCGACCCCGATGCGGTAGTCGCTCTTGCGGCGGGGACGCGCACACCTGCAACGCCGGCAGAGCGTCTGGCAGCAAACGCCCTCGCCGTTTTGCGGTCGCTCGACGAGTATTGCGACCGCGCCTTCGACGAGTCCCTCTACGGGGAGATCCAGTCTCGTCTTGATGAAGGCTGTGCGGCGTTTCCCTATCGGCCCATGCGCCGCCCGGAGACGAGTTATAACGCCTATGGAAGCGCCGATGGCAACGACCCGCTTTCACGCTACGACGCCGAGCAGAAGAGCTGGTGCCTCGAGCTGATCAGCACCCATGTGAACGAGGCGTACCAGGGTCGCGCCGAAGGCGTCGTGGCGGTTGTCATTGCCTGCGACCTCATTTGCGAGGAACTTCCCTTCGCTCGGTGGAACGGGTTCATGGAGGTCATTCTGCGGCGCCTGTTCTTCGAGCGCATCGGCATGCGGGCGCTGGCCTTCGTGTCGTTCTCTCGGGCTCTGCTCGATTGGGAGTTGGGGCTGCCCTCGGCCCAGGAACTGCCCTTCGCCTTCGGGCAGGCCATTCTCCATAGTCGTTACGGCAACAATACGACGCCCTATCTGAGACAGCTGCTGCAGTTTCTGGAACGCGGTCTCGATGACTTGGAGCGCGAGACCGACGCCATGGTAGCCCAGTTCGACCGGTGCCACGCGGCGCTGGCGGCCGATACGCGGCTCAACCATCGCCAGCAGAGCTTGCTCATGGAGCTGGTTATGAACCCGTCAGGAAGCATCGACGCAGCAACCTACGAGCGCCGCTATGACGTCACGCTCGTTACGGCCCGCGCCGATTTGAAGAAGCTCGTGCAGATGGGCTTTCTCTCCCTTGCCGAAGTTGGCAAGAAGCAGGTGTTCTCCCCAGTGCCTCACATGGGGGATGTGGTGTTCGCTCGTTCGGGCCGCGCCGCACTTGCCTAGCGTCTACTCCGCGGGGAATGAGTACACGTGGCCGCCGCCGTAGAACTTCCCGAGAAGGTGCAGGTTGCTCGCCGATTCGCTGGCCAAGTATATCTCGCCGTCCACTTCGTCGATGCCCTCGGCCATGGGCGGCACCGTCAGCGTCTGCACGAGGGTCGCGTCGTCCAGGAAGTACAGCGGGCAGCGATGGCCGTCCACCAGGTAGCTTCCTCCTCGATGCGCGCGAGCTGGGTCGTAGATGCGCACTTCGGCATCGCCGAAACCCCAGGACAGGCTGAGCGCGATGTTACCGTCGGGCGTCACGCATAGCCCCTGCACGTTGCCGGGAATGGAGTACACCGCCGCCGGATGCTCGCCGAAGCCGAAGGGCCCGTGGGCATGCGGCGCGTAGGCGTACACGAGCGCCGGGTTCACCTCGCCGGAAGGGCAGGTGAGCCAGTGGCTTTTCGGCGTGGGGTAGAACAGCCGGTGCTGGAACTCGCCGATGTAGAGCATGCCCTTCTGCACGTTCATGAACGCGGGCTCAAGGGGAATGGCCCGGCGGCCGGTGGCCTCAAGGGTATCGCCGTCGGCTGCGGTGGCCAGGGCGGCACGGTCGAGAACCACGAAGCCGTCGCGCACGGTAAGGAAGACGTGAGGACCGGCAGCTGTGATGGCAGCGCCGTGCCCACGATAAAGCGATCCGTCGGGCAGGCGCACCTCGTGGCGCCGCACTTCGCCGCCCTCGCCCACCTGGAAGATGGGCGAGGGCTTGCGGTTGGCCATGTATCCGCTGAACAACCATGTTTTCTCGTCGTCCAGATAGAAGAGATCCTGGGGCACGAAGCCGTGGTTGATGTCGGGAATCTTGAAGTGGCGCGTGGCCTCGCTGTAGAAGGGCTTGCAGGTAGCGCGCACGCGATGGCGCTTGGCGAGTACGGGGGCGAAGGCCACCGCGGCGCCTGCGACCGCAGCGCCAGCGCCGACGGCAATCTTCGCGGCCGCGGGCATGGTGGAGTGCTTCATGGCAACGCACCTCCTGGAATAGACGGCAAGAGCGTCGGGTATGGGTCCCCGACGCTCCCATTGTCCCGCTTTCAATGCGAAGGGTGCGCGCTGCCGGGATGCTCGTTACGGGAGGGAAATCAAACTGACGTTCATTTGCGCTTATCGCCGAATAGCTATCAGTGCGCGCTCCAATGACGGCAGGTGCTCCGTCACGCCCGGGCAGCTTCGAGGTTAAGGCTCAAAGGGGTTTCCAGGCTATTGTTTATTTGATCGGCTGATCATTTGCGCCTGGGGGACGGAGAAACAAATTAGGCCAGCTCGTTTTATCAAGCTGGCCTGGTGCTTTAAAGTGGTGCGGGCGAGAGGACTTGAACCTCCATGGGGTTGCCCCCATACGGACCTGAACCGTACGCGTCTGCCAATTCCGCCACGCCCGCAGGTGCTGTTTCGGCTTTGCCAAAAGAGCGTAGTTGATAATACCCGACTTACCGCGCGGGCGCAAGAAGTTTTTTCGGGAATCGTCTATTCCCCGCGCAGGATGGTGTCGGCGGCTTCCGCGAGGGCGGCATCGGTCTCGTTCTGCTGGCGACGCTCGGCGCGCTCCTCGTGGGCGATCTCGTGGCCGATGTAATCGTGAATGCCGTGGTCGGCGCGGTGCTCACGCTCCTTCTCGGCGTGCTTCTCCGCGCGTTCGTGGTCGGCGATATGCTTCTCCTGCTGTTCCAGGTGCTGCTGCAGCGTCTCTTCGCTCATGGCGGTTCCTTTCAACTTGCACGTGGCACTCTGAAGCGCTCCGCGTGACCTCATGTATCTTTTACACCTTACGCCTTCAGGTGGGCGAGCCGTCCCGTCGCGGCCATTCGTAGGCGTTTTGCAACGGGACGGTTCTATAATGGAGGGCATTGAAGACGCGAGGGAAAGGACGCGAATATGGCAGACGCGACGCCGGTGGTCGGCATCATTATGGGATCGGAATCGGACATGCCGGCCATGGAGCCGTGCATGGCCCAGCTGGACGCCATGGGCGTGCCCTACGAGGTGAAGGTGGCGAGCGCCCACCGCAAACCGGCCGTGGTGCACGAGTGGGCGGAAACGGCCCATGACCGCGGCATCAAGGTGATCATCGCCGCCGCCGGCAAGGCTGCGCATCTGGGCGGGGTGGTGGCCGCGTTCACGCCGCTACCGGTCATCGCCGTGCCCATGAAGACGAGCGATTTGGGCGGCCTGGACTCGCTGCTGTCCATGGTGCAGATGCCCTCGGGCGTGCCGGTGGCCTGTGTGGCCATCAACGGCGCGAAGAACGCCGCCATTCTGGCCGTGCAGATGATGGGCACGAACGACGAGGCCATGCTGCAAAAGGTGGCCGACCTGAAGGCAGAGATGGCGTCGTAAGCGTTCTCGTCTTGTGATGGGTGCGGTCTGCGCCATGCAATTTGCTCGACGGTTTGCGTGGCAGAGGCGGCCTTGTTCGTGGTTGCAGGCAGTTTGGCCTCCGATTTTTCCCAAAAAATTGCGTTTGTTAGCATCTGCAGTGGAGCCGCGGGAAATCTAAGGGGCGAAAATGACGATAATGAGGGCAAATGGTTCAATTTAGGGGCAGAAAGTGGACATGAGGCGAGGTCTTCCGTCTCGAATGTCTGCAGAAAATGCTAACAACCGCAATTTTTGGCGAAAAGCCGATAGGCAAATTGTCCCAGTAGATTGAGTCGGCGGGTAGATAGTAAGTTGATACCGACGGAAAGAGCGTCCGTTAGGTTGACGCCAGCGGATAGGTTGTTCCAACAGGTTGACGAGAGTGGCGGAACGAACATGGTGAAGAAACTTTTGATGGGCAATGAGGCGTTCGCCCATGCGGCTTTGGAGGCCGGGGTGAACGTGGTGGCGGGGTATCCTGGCACGCCGTCGTCCGAGCTGGTGGAAACTGTGGCGAAGCTGCACGCGGCGGGCGCGGCCCAGGACGTGCATGTGGAATGGTCCACCAACGAGAAGGCGGCGCTCGAGATGCTGGCCGGCGCGTCCTACTGCGGCGCGCGGGTGCTGTTCACCTGCAAGCAGGTGGGGCTGAACGTCGCTTCCGATGCGCTCATGTCGCTGAACTACGTGGGCACGGGCGGCGGCTGCGTGCTGTTCGTGGCCGACGATCCGGGCCCCATCTCCTCCCAAACCGAGCAGGACACGCGCCGGTTCGGCTCCTTCGCGAAGGTGCCGGTGCTCGATCCGGCCACGCCCGAGCAGGGCTTCGCCATGATGAAGGCGGCGTTTGATTTGTCCGAGCGCTACCACACGCCGGTCATCGTGCGCCCTACCACGCGCATCAATCACGCCTCCACGTTCTTCGAGGTGGCCGAAGAGACTCATGGCCGTCCGCTGCCTGAAGGGGGCTTCCAGAAGGATCCCAAATGGGTCATTTTTCCCAAGCGTGCCTACGAAGGCCACGGCGAGATTAACCGCCGCCTGGCCCAGATCGCTTGGGACTACGCTCACGACCCTGCATTTGCGCAGTTCAACGAAGTGTTCGAAGGGGGCGGGGAAGGTGAGACGATTGGCGTCGTGCAGAATGGCGTCGAAGGTGCTGGAGCGTCCGCTCCTGCGGTGGGCATTGTGGCTGGCGGCGTATCGGCAGCCTACGCCCGCGAGGCGTTATCGCTTATTGAGGCCCAGGCCTCCCGCGCCGGAATTCCTGTGCCCCGCTACCGTTTCATGGCCGTAGGCACGCCCTACCCTTTCCCGGCCGAGACGGCGGCGGCCTTCGCCGAGGAGCTGACCGATGTGATCGTCTTCGAAGAACTCGATTCCGTGCTGGAAGAGGAAATGCTGAAGCTGACCGGCGAGCGCCATCTGCCGCTGCGGGTGCATGGCAAGCTGACGGGCGAGGCTAACGATCGCGGCGAGAACACGACGGAGAACATCGCCGGCCGCCTGGGAAGGTTCTTCGACCGCACGAGCGCGTCTGCTGACTCTCCGCGCGAGGGCGGCGGCACCTCCACGTGCTCAAGCAATGGCTCGCTCGGCGGAACAGCCCACTGGGCTGTTCCGTTCGCTGCGCAACCTGCGCGCGAGGAGGTACCGCCGCCCTCGCGCTGCTCTTCCGAGACTGAGCACGGGGCCTCCCCCGACGCCGGGTGCGGACAGGCTGGTTCCCTTGCCGCCCTGGTGGCGTCCATCATCGGCGCCAACAACCTCGGCTACGACGGCCCCTTGCCGGTGCGTCCGCCGGTGCTGTGCGCGGGCTGCCCCCATCGCGGCAGCTTCTATGCCGTGAAGCAGGCGCTCCGCGGCCGCGAGGCGGTGCTGTGCGGCGACATCGGCTGCTACACGCTCGGCAATGCCCAGCCGCTCGACGCCGTGGACACCTGCCTTTGCATGGGCGCGGGCATCACTATGGCCCAGGGCTTCGCCGTGGCCGAGCCGGGCAAGAAGCAGGTGGCCTTCGTAGGCGACTCCACGTTCTTCGCCAGCGCCATGACCGGCATCGCCAATGCCGTGTACAACGGTCACGACGTCACCTTCGCCATTCTGGACAACGCCACCACGGCCATGACCGGCAGCCAGCCGCACCCCGGCACGGGCGTCACGCTCATGGGCGAGCGGCGGCGTCCCATTGTGATTGAGGAAGTGCTGCACGGTCTGGGCGTCCAGCACATTGGGTTCGCGAATCCGCACAGCCTGGAAAGCTCCGTGGCGGCGGCGCGCGCGGCCATCGACTTCGAAGGCCCGTCGGCGATCATCTTCCGCGCCCCGTGCATCCAGCTGAAGAAGCCCGATGCGCCGGTGACTATCGACGCTGATACGTGCACGGGCTGCAAGAAGTGCATCACCTCCATCGGGTGCCCCGGCATCGGCTTCGACGAGGGGCTGCGCGGTCCGAAGTCGGGCACACGCGGCCAAGCTTTTGTGGATACGGGCTTGTGCGACGGCTGCGGGCTTTGCACCCAGGTGTGTCCCTTCGACGCCATCCAGGGTGCCGTGGGTTTCGGCGGGGCGGCTCCAGTGGAACCGACCATCTACGCCCCGAACCCCGATCCGTTCCAAACCGGCCCGATCTCTGGTTTGACTTTCAGTGGGGAAGAGTTGGAATGCGGCGGAGATGCAGTGGAAGAAGGGGGTGCCCGATGATCGATATCCTGCTTGCGGGCGTGGGCGGCCAGGGCACGGTGCTGGCTGCGAAGGTGCTGGCCCAGGCGGCTCAGAGCAAGGGCTGGCAGGTGCGCACGGCCGAGACCATCGGCATGGCCCAGCGCGGCGGCAACGTGACGAGCCACGTGCGCATGGGATCGAACGGGGAGGCGGTGTACTCGCCGCTCATCACCCCCGGCACGGCCGATGTCGTCATCGCCCTGGAGCCCGGCGAGGCAGCCCGCGCCCTGCCGTTTCTGGCGCCCGGCGGCGTGCTCGTCACGGCGACGACGGCTATCCAACCGGTGACCGCGGCCCTGTCGTCTACGCCCTATCGCGCCGGCGACGTGGTGGCGGCTTTGGCGAATTCTCTTCAGGCGGAGGCGTCCCGCGAGCAAGCGGCCGAGGTCGCCATTGCGCCGAATGCCAAGGCCAACACCCAGGACGCCGAAGCCCCCGGTGTGGAAGGCTACCCGGTGCCCCTGTTCGTTCCCGTAGACGACGAGGCCCTCGTGCGCGAGGCCGGTGCGAGCTCCCGCAAGTCCCTCAACATGATGCTGCTCGCCGTGGCCGTGGCCCAGGGCCGTGTGCCGCTCACCGTCGACGAGCTGAAAGATGCGGTGCGCGCCCGCGTGAAGCCCCAGTTCGTCGCCATGAACCTCGCCGCCATTGACACCGCCGTCGCCAACTTCGGATAACAGAGGGCCTCGGATAATTTGCTCTAGCTGAATAACATGCAAGAGTTCTCATAGACGTGTTGCTTGATTTGTCAATTAAAGCATCTATAATTAATACCATAATTATGGTAATGAAAGTAGGTGCCTTATGACAGCCGCTGTGGCAGCGCTTCCGCTTATTCGACCTATCACTGATTTGCGCACGCAGTTCAATGACGTGTGCGCTCAGGCGACGGAGAGCCAGGAACCCATCATCCTCACGAAAAACGGCGTACCGGCCTATGTGCTGGAAGACTGCGCCGCTTATGAGGCCGCCGCTCAGCGCAACCGCATGTTCCTCGCCTTGCGTGAGGCGGAAATTGAAGAGCGCTACCGCCCGGAGGCGCTCACAGCGGAGGAATCCGACGCGCGCATGGCCGAAATCTTCAAGGTATGGGGGCTCGACTATGCTTGATCTTGCATGGCGTCCGCGGGCGCAGCTCGATCGGGAGTCCATCGCCATTTACCTCGGCCTCGAGCGGGGAATGCCCCAGGCGGCCCTCGATGCGATAAAGGGTATCGATGCGGCTTTGGAAACCGTACGAACCTTTCCGGACGCCGGCGGCCACTTTACCGACGACCATCTCGAGCACGAGTACCGCACGACGCTTGCGGGCCCCTACATCATCTACTACCGTTACAATGCCACTACGCTTACGGTGTACCGCATCATGCATCAGCGCCAATCCATCGACACCTACAGCCTGATTGAGTATTAACACTCAATCCAGAATCAGTATAGGTTGCCAAGGTATAATTCGAAAACAGTTGATCTCAATCAACCCTCAACCGATCAAACTCGGAAAAACATGAATCAAAAACTCGGAAAACCATGAATCAAAAACTCGGAAAACCATGAATAGTTTGATAGTATAGGGTCGATGCAAAGAAGCCGCTCGTAGAGAAAAGGTTGCGTGGGCCATGCCTCGGAAAACGCTTGTAAAGAATGGATATCTGCCGCGTCTTGTGGACGAGCAAATAGAGCGCTATCTCGAGGTCTTCGGGGCCGTAGAGGTGGCTGGTACGAAGTGGTGCGGAAAGACGTGGACGGCTTTGGCCCACGCGCAAAGCGTCAGCTATGTGGATGAAGAGTTGGACATGGCTCGTGCCGACCCAAAACTCATGCTCATAGGCGATCGCCCCCACGTTATAGACGAATGGCAGCTTGCGCCTGCGATTTGGAATGCAGTTCGTCATGCCATAGATGACGAGCGGGGGTTAAGGGGAGCGTGGCTGCTGACTGGGTCGTCCACCCCGATCTCGTCCGATGACCAAGAGGGCCAGAGCAGGCATAGTGGTGCGGGTCGGATTGGCTCTGTGAGGATGTATCCCTTCAGCTTGGCCGAGTCTGGGGAGTCTGAACGTTCTGTCTCGCTCCGCGGTCTATTCGCTCACCGGTTTCAGCCAGCGAAAGTTGAAAACGATACGCGTCAGCTAGCTGAGTTGATCTGCCGTGGGGGATGGCCCGAAGCCCTCGATCTTTCCGCTGAAAACGGTCAGCTCGTTGCAAGAGAATATCTGCGTCTTGTTTTCGAAAAGAGTGCTCCTAAACATGGCAAGAGTGGAGAGGTGGCCCGTCGGTTGTGCTTGTCGATTGCCCGCAATTTGGGACAGTCTCCAACCTACAAGACCATCATCAGCGATATGTACGGCGGAGAGGACAATCCATCATCCCTCGTAACCGAGCAGACGCTCGCCTCGTATCTGGAGTTTCTTCGCTCGATCTACCTTGTCGAGGAGGTGCCGGGCTGGGTGCCGCCAAAGCGCTCAAAAAAGCGCCTAGCGACGAAGCCGAAGCGCTACTTCGCCGATCCGTCGTTGGCCGCCGCCCTGCTATTGCTTTCGCCGGATTCCCTCCTCGCGGATGGGCAGACCTTCGGTCTTGTTTTCGAGAATCTTTGCATTCGCGATCTCAAGGTATACGCCCAGGCGATGGATCCTTCGATGCCGGCGGCTGTTTACTACTATCGGGACGATTCGGGGTTAGAGGCCGATGCTGTCATAGAGACCCTGGATGGTAGATGGGCCGCCTTCGAGTTCAAGCTCAGCGAAGAGAAGGTTCCCGATGCGGTGAAATCTCTCAGGCGGCTGCGGAAGAAAGTTGCAGAAAACCCACGAGCGCAGGGGCGTCCTCCAGAGTTCCTCTGTGTGATAACCGGCATTGGCTCGTATGCTAGAGAAGTGGAAGAGGGCATTTACGTCGTGCCCCTCAGGGCGCTGGCAGACTGATACGGTGTACCGCATCATGCACCAGCGCCAATCCATCGACACCTACAGCCTGGTCGAGTATTAAAGGACTTCCAGCGGGATTTACCGCTTGGAGTGAAAGAATTTTCTTCCATGATAGCTTCTAAGTTCCTCTAAGTTTGCAAGGGGTTCCCTGCAAAGACCTATTAGAACTACGGAGGGGAGGAGTACGGGTAATTCTGATTTGGGAGAAAAATTCGTGAAATAATCTCCCGCAGCGGAGATTTTTACGGCAAAGAGGATTATCTGCACTCGCTCGAAGAACGCTTGGCCTCGGGGCAATTAATAATTCGGAAAGAAAGATTGCGGATGGCGGTAATGGCTATTGGGGTCTGGTTCTCGTACTCTTGTAGACACGTTGAGGAGAACGTGCTTCTGAGTAAGGGAGAAGAGGAGGACCTATGGCTCGCAATGAAGAGACGCTCCACGTTGATTCGCACCCGACGACTCGGAACGCTGCTCATCTGACTCGCCGCAGCTTTATCAAAGCCACTACGGCTGCTACGGCTTTGGCCGCGGCTAGCTCGCTGACTGCTTGCGCTCCGGCTACGAGCGATTTGGCCGCTACGGGTGAAGATGCTGAAGCTGCCCATCCGGTCGGTCGCGATATCGTGTCAGGCGAGTGGAAGACGGCGGCCTGCTGGCACAACTGCGGTGGTCGCTGCCTGAACAAGGTGCTTGTGCAAGACGGCGTTGTCGTGCGCCAGAAGACCGACGACACCCACGAGGACAGTCCGGACTATCCGCAGCAGCGCGGGTGCCTGCGCGGCCGCAGCCAGCGCAAGCAGGTGTTCGCCGAGGATCGCATCAAGTATCCGCTCAAGCGCGCCGGCTGGAGCTTGGACGCTCCCAATGGCGAGTTGCGCGGCAAGGACGAGTGGGAGCGTGTGAGCTGGGACGAGGCGCTCGATCTGGTGGCTCAGGGCCTGACTCGCGCCAAGGAGCAGTATGGCAACCGCTCCATCCTGCTCCTGAAGGGTTGGAATCCCGAGATGACCCGCACCATGGGCGCCTTCGGCGGCTTCACGAACTTCTGGGACACCAACTCCTATGGCTCCTGGTCGAAGACTCCGTTCGTCATCGGGTTCCATCACGACAACATGCAGGACCAGACTATCAACGACCGTTACGACCTGCGCAACTGCGAGACCATCGTCATGATGGCTATGAACCCGGCCTGGAGCGCTGCGGGCAGCCAAATGTGGAACTACTGGCAGGCCAAGGCCGCCGGCGCGAAGTTCATCGTCGTTGATCCCATGTACAGCGAGACGGCGGCCACCTTGGATGCGGAGTGGATTCCCATTCGCCCGGCCACCGACATGGCCTTCCTGCTCGGCGTGGCCTACGCCATGCTGGAGGCCGACGAGGCTGAGGGCCTCATTGACTGGGACTTCCTGAACCGCTGCACCGTGGGCTTCGATGCCGAGCATATGCCGTCCGATGCTAAACAGCAGACGAACTTCAAGGACTACGTGCAGGGCGCCTACGACAACACGCCGAAAACGCCGGAATGGGCCAGCGAAATCTGCGGTGCCTCGCCCGAGGCCATCCGCAATCTGGCCCGCGCTATGGGCAAGGATCACAAGGTGGGCTTCCTCGTGTCGGCTGCCTCGGCCCGCGTCAACAACACCGACAACCTGCCCCAGCTCGTCATGACCGTGGGCGCCATGGGCGGCCACATGGGCAAGTCGGGCCACATGACGGGTTCCACCATGCATGTGACTTCGGGTAATGGCGGGCCGGCTCTCATTAAGGCCGGCAAGGACGGTCTGCCCGAGATCAAGAACCCCGTGGATGACCACATCAATGGCAACGAGGTGTGGGATGCTGTCATCGATGGCACTTATACTTTCACGGGCACGAAGCACTACGACCCGGCCGAGAAGCGCGATATCGACATCCACGTCATCTACCATTCAAGCGGCAACAAACTGCAGACCAACGTGGGCATGGCCCGCGCCATCGAGGCCCATCGCAAGGTGGACATGGTGGTGGCCCATGCCCAGTTCTTTACCTCGGCTGCCCGCTATGCCGACATCATCCTGCCCCTCACCACCGAGTGGGAGCGCTTCGACGGTCTGTTCGGCGGCACGCTCGGCCATAAGTCGAACCGCGAGATGATGGTGGCCTATCAGCAGATCATCGACCCCTTGTACGAGGCAAAGTCCGACCAGGACATTGCCTGCGAGCTAGCCGAGAAGCTGGGCATCGCGCGCGCTGATGTGTACCCCTTCGATGTGAAGCAGCAGTATTTCAATCAGCTGGCTTCCATGGAGGTGTGCGACGAGGACGGCAAAACCTATGTGCCGGCCGTGGGCATCACCCAGGAAGACATCGACGAGCTGGGCGTGGAAGGCGAGCCCCAGGAGGGCAAGCTGGCCTATCAGGAGCTCAAGCAGCTCGGCGTGTATCAGGTCAAGCGCACTCCCGACGACAACTACGGCTATATTGCTTTCAAGGACTTTGTGGAAGACCCCGAGGCTAATCCGCTGGAAACGCCCTCCGGTAAGCTGGAGATATACAGCCAGACGCTTGCGGACACGTTCTCGGCCATGGGTTGGGACACGGTGACCCCCATTCCCACCTATGTGAAGGTGACCAACGGCTACGAGGACGCCTCCGCGTCCGGGGCTGAGTATCCCCTGCAGGTGATGAACCCCCACTATCTGCGTCGTGCTCACTCGGTGTTCGACAATATCGGCTGGTTGCGCGAGGCGTGGACGAACCCGGTGTTCATCAGCACTGCCGACGCCGATGCGGCCGGGGTGTCCGACGGCGACACGGTGCTCGTCTCGAGCCCCTACGGCCAGTGCGTGCGCAACGCCTGCGTGTATGCGGGCCTCATGCCCGGCGTGGTGGCTCTGCCTCACGGCGCGTGGGTGGCCGTGGACGAAGAGACTGGTATCGATGTGGCCGGCGCTGACAACTGCCTGACGGGCCCCGCCCCCAACGGTCAGGGCGTGTCGGGCTACAATTCCGCGCTCTGCAAGATTGAGAAGTACACGGGCGAGGCTTTGGCTCCCGATGCCGAGCAGCCGCTTCGCATTGTCTGCAAGGATGGTGAGTAACCTATGGCCGACGTGAAAGAGAACAAGAACCCGCAGGGATTCTATTTCAACCAGCAGATGTGCATAGGCTGCCGTACGTGTCAGGTGGCCTGCAAGGATAAGAACGACCTGGAAGTAGGCTACCTCTTTCGCCGGGTGGAAAGCTTCGAAGTGGGGGAATTCCCCGCTCCCGCCACTTTCCACTACTCCGGGGCCTGCAACCACTGCCATACTCCGGCCTGTGTGGAAGTGTGTCCTGCTGGCGCCACTTACATCAACGAGGAAGACGGCACGGTGCAGCATGACGATGAAGCGTGCATCGGCTGCGGCTACTGCGTGAAGGCTTGCCCCTATGGACACCCGGTGCTCATCGAGGAGTTGAACGTCGTGCATCGTTGCGACGGATGCATCGATCTTCGCTCGGCAGGGGAGAAGCCGGCTTGCGTGGCGGCTTGCCCCATGCGCGCACTCGATTTCGGGCCTATCGAGGAATTGCGCGCTGCTCATCCTGACGGGGTGAACCAGATCTCGGTGCTGCCCGAGCCCACCACCGATCCCTCGGTGGTTATCGATGCCCGTCAGGCGGCCTTTGCCGGCGAGCTGAAGCAGCTCGTTCTGTAGCCACCTTTCCGCCGAGCCGGGCCGTGCGACCTCCCTCCCGTCGTACGGTCCGGCTTTCCGCGCTACACTGGTCGAAGGTGGAAGGGGGGCGAAAGTGAAGCTGAAAACCAAATTTCTCTGCCTGATCGCCGTGCTGCTGGCGGTGTCGCTCGGTGCGAACTTGGTTTGGACTTCCGCAAACAAGCATGCCCAAATGGAAAACGAGTTGCGGGAGCAGGCGCGCGCCCTCGCTCAGCAAATGGATGCCGTCTGGGAATTCATGGTGGCCAATCAAGACCGCCTGGCCCAAGTGGCCTTCACGGAAGATGGCGTGTACCAAGGGCTTCACTGCGCCATTGCTGGTCGCATCATCGGTCAGTCTTTCACGATGCATTCCGATTACACGACGCGGTTCGTGAATTTCAATCCGCGCAATAAAGCTGGTGAGCCCGATGGCTACGAGGCGGCCGCGCTCTCCGCGTTCCACGACGATGCAAGTCGTGCCGACTACTACGGCTTTACCGACTATGAGGGACACCAAGTCTTTCGATATGTGGCTCCCATGACCATAGATGAGGCCTGCCTGCAGTGCCATGGCGAACCGGCTGGGGAGCTGGACGTGACCGGCACTCCCAAAGAGGGGTGGAAAATGGGGGATATCGGTGGCGCCATCAGCATCATTATGCCGCTCGACGTGTACCAGGCCAATGAGCGCGATTCCATTGCTCAAGATGTCCTGTTCTTCGCCGTCATGCTGGCGGTGTGCTTGGTCGTGGTGTATGTGGCGCTGACCTATTTGGTCACACGGCCTTTGGGCAAAATTCGTTCCGGTGTGGACGAGGTGTCAGAAGGCAATCTTGATGTGCGTCTCAGCTATAGCGAATCGTCCCAAGAAATGAGTTCGCTCACGACGGCCTTCAACGACATGGCCCACGAGCTTGCTGATGTTTACGCAGGACTTGAAGACGAGGTGGCTGATCGGACGGCTCAGCTGCAGCAGGCTAACGAGGTGCTCGAGCAGCAGCGCCGCCAGCTGGAAGCGGTCAACGCTCAGCTGGTGGATGAGAATCAGTACAAGAGCGACTTCCTCTCTATGGTGAGCCATGAGCTGCGCACGCCGCTCACTTCCATCGTGGCCTTTGCCGATCTGCTGAGCAAGCATCGTGCAGGAGCTGACGAGAACGAGGCTAAGGCCTTGGCGGGCATCGAAGCTAACTCCCAGGCGCTCATGCTGATGATCAACGACATCCTGGAGATGAGTCGTCTTGATGCCGGTCGCGTGAAGCTGAGTCTGGAAGTGGTGGACGTCGGCGATGTGGTGGGCATCGTGCGCGCCACGGTAGGGCCCCTGGCGGCTAAGGAGCATTTGGAGTTCACGAACGAGGTGGCTCCGGACGTGCCGCTCGTGCAGGGCGATTTCGACAAGCTCGTCCACGTGCTACAGAATTTGTGCGGCAACGCGGTGAAATTTACGCCTGACGGGGGTACCGTGCATCTTGGGGCCGCTTTCCACCCTGCCAGCTCAAAAGACGCTGTCGATGAGGTATGGCTTACGGTGGCTGATAGCGGCATCGGCATAGATGCCGCAGATCAGGAACGTATCTTCGAGAAGTTCGTGCAGGTGGATTCCTCATCCACCCGGCGCTACAACGGTACGGGATTGGGACTCGCCATCGTGCGCGAGTACGCCGAGATGCACGGGGGCTCTGTGAGCGTGGAAAGCGAGCTGGGCCAGGGAGCTTCCTTTGTCGTGCGCATCCCTGTGTCTGGCCCGGTTTCGCGAGAAACGGCAGAGAAGGACGAGAAATCTGGTAGCGGGCCTAGTGGCGAAGACCTTCCGAAGGGGGAACAATCATGAATCGACCCATCAAAGTGATGCTTATCGACGACGATCCGGGCATTCACGAAAGTCTTCGAGCCGTCGTAGAAGAAGCGGGCTACGAGTTCTGCGGGGCTCTTGGCGGGCGAGAGGGGCTTCGGCTGTTGGATGACGAGCACCCCGATCTGTTGCTTCTCGACGTGATGATGCCCGGCATGAATGGCTTCGACGTCTGCCAGCAAATGCGCGAGGAGGGACGTCGCATTCCCGTTATCTTTCTCACGGCGAAAAACGACATCGTAGACAAGAGCACGGGTTTCAAGGCCGGTGCCGATGACTACGTGACCAAGCCCTTCATCGCCGATGAGCTGCTGCTGCGCATCGACGCTCACGTGCGGCGTCACCGCGGCGACATCGAACATGCGCGCAAAAATTCAACCGATGCCAGCGAGCTGGCGCGCCGCGAACCGTGCCGCATAGGAGATCTGGAAGTGTTCTTCGATCGCTACGAAGTGCATTTGCACGGCGAGACAGTTCCTCTGACGGCTAAGGAATTTGAAATACTTGCGCTTTTGGCCGAAAGCCCCGGAGAGGTGTTCACGCGACGCCGCATCTACGAGCACCTGTGGGGCGAGACGGCGGAGGTGGATGAGAACTCCATCACGGTGTTCATGCGCAAGATCCGCGAAAAGATTGAGAACAATCCCAGCGAGCCGCGATATCTGCTCACTGTCTGGCGCGTTGGCTATAAGCTGGCGGCAGAGTAGCGAGTGACGGGATAGGCTGTCGCTGCGTTTCTCATTTTTGGTTCTGATCGGCCATTTTCCCTAAAATCATACCTTTCGGATGAGTGCTTTAGGACATATCGCCGCTTTCGTGAGACTGACGGCGAGGCGCCAATGTCCTTACGATGCAGGGGTAACCGAACCGGCAGGGACGCTGGTTCGCCGAAAGGAGGAAGTAATGGGAGAAATCAAGGGAATGGGTCGTCGCGACTTCTTGAAGACGGCTGCTCTCTCTGGTCTGGCGCTGGGAGGTGCTGCTGCACTGACGGGTTGTGCCCCCTCGACGGGCGCGGAAAAGGGCGCGAGCGCGAAGGCGAGCGCCGGCGCCGATGTTGCTTGAGATAAGGAAGTAGACGTGCTCGTCATCGGCTCGGGCACCGGTGCGTTCGCGGCTCTGGTCGCCGCGGCCAAGGGCGCCGAATCGGTGTGCCTTGTCGAGAAGGGAACCATGTGGGGCGGCACTGCCGCTACCTCGGGCGGCGGCCTGGCTGTGCCGCTGACCTACGCCGCCACCGACGCCGGCATCACCGACAGCAAGGAAGAGGTGGTCAAGTACTTCACCAACGCCACCGACGGTCGCGTCGATCAGGCTGTGCTCAACTCGTTCATCGATAACGGCAGCACCTTCATCGACTGGATTTCTGAGGAGATGGGCTGGAAGTTCGCAGCCTCGCCGCTATTCGGCGATTACTACGAGCCCATGGATGGCTGGATTCCCATGGGTCGCGGCAGCCTCGGCGCCGCCGACGCCAGCGGTTCGCTCTCGGCTGCTCAGATGTGGGATCAGATGTCCCTACGACCTGTTCAACCAGGCGTTCGCCTACTATGACACGGGCGAGCCGGGCCATGTGAACATCCCCGCCTACTTCATTTGCGATGCTGCCTGCTGGGCTACCTACTCGCTTCCCGGCCACACGGTAGGCGCCGTGGGCGATGGCGAGGACAGCTACTTCAACGAGACCTACGGCGGAGAAGCTTCCGACCCGTCGGAGGTGCCGGCGCATTTCGTGAAGGCCGACACTCTGGAAGAGCTCGCCGAGAAGCTGGGTATCGACGCGGCTGGCCTCGCTGCCGAGATTGCGACCTTCAACGAGAACGCTGCCAAGGGCGTTGACCCGGTGTACCATCGCGGCGAGAAGCACCTGGACATCAACACCACCGGCGTTATGGCCGGTAGCCGAACCGATCTGGCGAACCCGGTGCTCGCGCCGCTGGCCACGGGCCCGTTCTACGGCGCCGTGTATGTGCCCGGCACCTGCGGCACCGCCGGCGGTCTCACCATTAACGAGAACGCTCAGGTCGTGAACGTGAACGGCGAGCCCATCGAGCACCTGTACGCCGTGGGCAACTGCTCCTCCGGCGTATCGGGTGGAACGTACGTGCACGGCGGCATCAGCCTGGGTTCGGGCGCCGTCATGAGCTGGGTGGCCGTGAACCACGTCCTGGCCGCCAAGGCTTAAGCCAACTTCTGCTGGCAGCGGATCCCTCCCTACGCTGCCAGCCCATACCCTTCCCTTTGGCGGCTTCGCTTCGGCGAAGCCGCCTCCTTTATCAACGGAAGGAAGGCGCTTTAATGGGGAGCATTCCTTTTGCTAATGAGGGAGGTTCTGCTTGAAGTAGTCGATAAGCTCCTGTTTGGAGTGGATGCCGAGTTTCGCGTAGATGCGCTTCGCGTGGGTGCGGGCCGTGCCCTCCGAGATGAACAGCTCTTGCTGCACAATGCGCAGGCTTCGTCCCTCTAGGAGAAGGGACGCCACTTCGGTCTCCCTTTTGGTGAGGCCTGCCTTTCGAGCTACGTCCTCTACGGCCGATTCGCGACTCATGCTTGCCGCGCGTCCCAGAGTGTTCACCCATATCCCCGAGAAGGCGAAGAACCCCACAAGGGTGAGAAGGCACACGAAGGAAGACAGATCAACGAGAATAGGGTCTGGCAGCGGGATGAAATGCTCACGGCCGATCAGCCCGATCGCAATGCCGAGGCCCCAGCATAGGTTAATGAGGGCGAAGTAGGTGGCCTTCCGCAAATCGAGGCCGAACGCCGTGATAATGCCGAGCAGCAGGAAGAGCAGCTGCGAGATGAGGAACAGCGGTGCGGGGCGAGTGAACAGCTCCGAGGGGGAGGTGGCCATGGATACCGTGCCGAGTGCCACCACCAAACCGGTTGCGAGACCGACGAGGCACGGTACGACGATAGGCGAGGACAGGCGTACCTTCTTGGGCAGAGGCCCCAGGCGTGTGGAACTTGGTGCGGGGTTGTTTGCGCCTGCGAGCATGACGAGGGGTGCGGCTATGATGCAAGCGTCGTATACGGCTCGCGGCACGAGCAAGAGCCCCAGGTTTAACAGGTAGAAAAGCAGCAGCGAGCCGGACAGCGCCACCGATAGCGTGGAAAAGTCATCGCATTTCGCCAAGGTCTCCAGTCGAAGCAATGCGGCGAAAGTGCAAGCCACGGTCAAGGAAAGAATGAGCGTCGCATGCAGTGTGGCACTGGAGATGGGCATGTGGGGCTCTAGGGCCAAGCCGAGGGTCGTGAACGTGGCCGCAAGGGCGCCGCCGATGCGAATGGCTTTGGGGATGCGATCCCATCGCGCCCGGCCTATGCCTATGACCAAGGCGATGCCGATGAGTGGGCCTGGTATGGCGGGCGTTGCAACAGAGTCGATAAAGGATACGGTGAAAAGGCTGTCGTAATTAATTTGATGCAGCCAGAGCCAGATGATGGCATCGAGTAGGGCTATCTGCGCTGCCTGTTTCCGGTTGACCCTATGGGCCTTCAGATTGATTTGCACGATCCCCTCCCTTGAAATAAGCAAACCATGTCTTTTGGTCGAGAAAAGCCCAAGTATCCGTTTTTGTTAGACGGGCATTTTCTGGCCCGCTGGATATGCTTCCTGCGGGTTTGGTCTCGGGCTCTGCAATTTGCTCGTGGAAGACAATGTAGCAAACCTGGGGCCGAGCCTATCCGTTGGAAGTTTTTTTGTCAAGAAAGAGGCCGCGGCATGAGACGGCTTTCGAGCCCCTGGAAAAGGGATTCATTTTTGTGTCCGTTTTGAAACCAATATGAGTGTTTTATCAGGCTTAACCTCCACTTATGCCGAATCTGTTCTTGATAAAATCGAAGGGTTTTTGAGAGAGCGAAATACGTGCGAGAAGGAACGGTCTTATGGTTTCTCGTTTCGAATATCATGGCAAGGAAAGCTTGATGGAAAAGCGCCGCCAAAGGCGCAAAGAGCAGCTGAGGAATCGGACGGTGGCCCTGGCGGCGGGCTTGTTGCTGGCGGGTGTTTGCGGTGTGTCGAGCGCCCTTGCGGCTACTGGGGGTTCGGACGGGTTCGATGTGGTGGACGTCCTGCAGGATACCGCCTCGTTGAGCGCCGCGCCTTCCAGCCTTGTTCCTGCTGAGGACGACGCGCTCTGGCAGGTGGCTGCCGAAGGTGGGAGCGATGCCGCCCTGAAGGAGATTGCGAGCCGGGGTGCCAATCTCCTAGCCGCCCGATCTGGAGGTCAGAGAGCGGTTGAGGGAATGCGAATTACGACTGCCCTGATTAAGGTAGAAGGTGTACTCGATCAAAATTTGGCAAATGATAGCTCCTTCTCCGTCGACTTCAACAAGCAATTCACCCTGCACATTGAGGTGGAAAGCGAGTTGAATCTGGCGAATAAAAAGGTGGAGATCACCGTGCCCGACGGGCTGACCGTGGTGGAGTACCCCATCCCCGAGCGGGGTGACATGGCGGAGAGCGTAACGCCTGAAAGCATTGACCAGCTGCACAGTGTGAACAACTACGGCGGCTACCACCCCACAAATGGCACCATCACCTATTCTCTCAAAAATACGGCGGAAAAGAACAGCTTTAATATCGTTCTGGCCCCGGACACCGTTCTCTGGAACAGAACAAAGGAGCAGGAGCTTAAGGATTCGCTCAAAATCGAAGTCTACACAGGCGATCGAACATATCAGACAATCTCTGCCACTCCAAAGATTACGGGCAAATACAATGATACGCCTAGTGACAACAGAGCGATCCAGACCGGCCCCAGACTGTCCCGGATTGGCGTGAAGACTGGTGTACCCACGGCGGCGAATCAGCCCTTTGCCCTGCGGCAAATCTGGATAAACCCGGACAAGGACTACATCGATATGCCCCAGTTCTTTAAGAAGCTGGAGCTCACCATTGCCTTGCCATACTACACAGAAAATGGCAACAATATTTATGCGAAACTCGATCATATCACCTGGGATCCTGCGGGAGAGTCTACCAGGCTCAACCTGCTGGATCCGGAAAACCACAAGGGTGGTGACGATAGCTATAAGGACGGCTTTAACTTCACAAAGACGGTAGACGATGCCAATCACACTGTTAAACTGACCTGGGAAAACTTGTACCTGGAGTATGCGCAGGATTACTTTACCCCCTATTTTAAGTGGACGTCCGATTGTGACATCACAACTACAAATGCCGTCAGGTGGGGCAGCGATTCGATTCTCAACACCGGTAAGACAGCCCCCGGATGCTACGAGGGGAAGACGCCCACTACTGGCGATGCCTCCGCAGTGGGCGGAACGATCACCTGGCAGGATGACAGTACGTGGTATCTCTATAATGGCGACTGCACTACGCTCAGCTTCACTGCTCAAGCAGGAGAGAGCATGAGCGTGAATGGAAAAGCCAACAATCAGCCAATCTATAATAATTACGCAAGCGATTCCAATATTATCTATTATCTGGGACAGTTCCATGTGGTCAACCAGGGCGGCGCCGTGAGCGCCAATAAGACGGTGGAATTCACCTATGTTAGCGTCGGGCGAGAATAGCCACCTAAAGTCAAACTAGTTCAGCCAAATTCC